>OBAI01002287.1_pt1 | contig 12320 bp, 7 predicted proteins | sample 1517461 | NCBI WGS metagenome assembly OBAI01 (sample SAMN04571696, study PRJEB22368) | human gut metagenome | biome: human gut; material: stool | host: Homo sapiens | place: Luxembourg | collected 2012-06-29
TGGCCATGAATTTAAGCCTCGAACTAATCGCTCAATACGATCAGCATCCATTGTCCAGTCAATATTTCCCATTGTTTTTTCAAGCTTAGGTGCATATGTGCTTTCTTCCTCGCACTGCGGAATACGAACTGCACTTCCATCCTCTAACTGATCAATTGTCTTCAAAAGAAGCGGACCGCCCATCATGCTAAGCTTATCGTGCAGGCTGTCTCCTGTCTCCTTAGGATCAAGTGTGACTGTGTCCTTAAGCAACATATCACCCTTATCGATCTCACGACACATATACATTGTCGTAACACCGCTTTCCTTTTCGCCATTTATAACAGCCCACTGAATCGGACCTGCATACTTTGGAAGCAGAGATGCATGCACATTGATACAGCCATACTTTGGCATTTCACGAATCTTCTTTGTAACAAACTGGCCAAATGCGACAACTACAATTAACTCTGGCTCATAGGCACGAAGCTCATCTATAACTTCTGGCACACTCACATTTACTGGCTGCATCACAGGAATATTATGTGCAAGTGCACACTCCTTTACCGGTGAAAACTGCATATTTTTTCCTCTGCCCTTTGGTCTGTCTGGCTGTGTGACAACCGCAACAACCTCATGTCTGCTATTAATAAGACTTTGTAATACCGGAACTGCAAAATCTGGTGTTCCCATAAAAATAATTCTCAAACCAACCACTCCTTTGTCTTGATTTTCTTATTTGTGAATTTCTTCTTCAGTAAATTCCTCATAAGCATCCTCGTACAGTTCTTCTTCCTCATCCTCCGGCAAATCTTCATTATTGATCAGACCTCCCTCTGCCTTATCACTGTACAAAATACCATCAAGATGATCGCACTCATGACAAATGCATCTTGCCAGAAGACCTTCGCCCTCTAAGACGTATTCCTCTCCGCGCTCATTTAATGCCTTTACCTTTACATAATCAGGTCTTGTTACAATACCGCTCTTTCCAGGAATGCTAAGACATCCCTCATAGCCTGTCTGCTCACCGCTAACCTCTAAAATTTGTGGATTAATCAATACATGCTGATTGTCATCGGTATCCATAACAACAATGCGCTTTAATACACCGATCTGCGGAGCTGCCAAGCCTACTCCGCCGCTCTCATACATTGTATCAAACATATCCTCGATTAAAATTCTTGTTCTTAAACTTACAGACTTTAATGGCTTGCACACCTTGCGAAGACACTCATCGCCCTCTGTTCTAACTGTTCTGATTCCCATATTGTACTCCTCTCTCATATCACAATAAAACGTATCAGCAGACAGTTACAAAAATAGATACTTTCTGTACAGCTGCCTGTTCTGTTATCTCCTGAATAAGCTCCATAGCCTCTAAATACGCTTTATGATCGCTACTTCTTATATAAAGATGCTTTCTCCACATATCCTTGAGCCTTGCAATTGGTGCATCTGAAGGCCCAATTATTTTAATTATATCACAAAATCTTTTATTTATCAACAACTGTACCTGCCAAATCCACTGATTGGCCAGTTTCTCCTCTGCAGAAACAGCCATTACCTCGCACATCCAGCCGATTGGAGGATACTGCATCCGCCTTCTAAAACGAATTTCCTGATGATAAAATGATTCATAATCCTGATTAGCTGCTGTCTGAATGCTATAATTTTCTGGATCATATGTCTGAATTATTACATTTCCAGGCTCCATTCCACGCCCCGCACGTCCCGCTGCCTGCGTTAAAAGCTGGAATGTACGCTCGCTGCTTCGAAAATCACAGTTATATAGTGACATATCAGCTGCCAAAATCCCAACCAGCGTAACACCTGGAAAATCATGGCCTTTGACAATCATCTGTGTGCCGACTAAAATATCAGCCTCTCTTCTTCTAAATGAATCAAGAATCTGCTCATGACCATCCTTCTTAGAAGTCGTATCCATATCCATACGAAGCACTCGTGCAGATGGAAATTGAGCCTTAATCATCATCTCCGCCTTCTGTGTACCAAGACCAAAGCCTGCCAAATATGGTGAACCACACAAAGGACAGCTGCGCGGCATCGCTTTTGTATAACCGCAATAATGGCAAACAAGCTTATCTCCTAGATGCTCTGTTAATGCAACATCACAATGCGGACATTCAATTGGTTTTCCGCATGAACGACAGCTGACTACACGCGAAAAACCTCTGCGATTGATAAACAGCATCATCTGCTGCTTCTTTGCCAGACATTCCTCCATTTTTTCACGAAGCTCTCTTGAAAAAACAGAGCGGTTTCCTGACGCAAGCTCTTTTCGCATGTCCACAACCTGCACATTTGGCAGGCAGCTTCCTAATACAGCACGTTTTGTCAAACAAAACTTGCGATACTCACCTGATTCAGCTCTTGAAAATGATTCAATTGAAGGCGTCGCTGACCCAAGAAGAAGAAGAGAATTTGTTAGCTGTGCCAACTTGTCTGCTGTCTCTCTTGTGTGATAGCGAGGTATCTGCTCACTGTTATAAGCACCTTCCTGTTCCTCATCTACAATAATAAGACCCAGATTTGAAAATGGTGTGAACAGTGCTGAGCGCGGTCCAACCATAATTGAAATTTCTCCATTTCTTGCCCTCTCTAACTGATCACTTCGCTCTCCGTCTGAAAGTCTTGAGTTGATCATAGAAACCTGCTCACCAAAACGGCTATAGAAATTTAAAATCACCTGATATGTCAGCGAAATCTCCGGAATCAGAACAATTACCTGCTTATTCTGACGAATCATCCACTCAATCAGATGCATATACACTTCTGTTTTTCCGCTTCCCGTTATGCCATAAAGTAAGGCCGGTGTGCGCACTCCGGCCTGATAGGAAGAAATCAGCTTATCTACTATAGCTTGCTGTTCTTCATTTAACTGTTTTTTTTCTAAGTTGGCAGATTCTTTTGGCAGCACGCTTCGGTAAAAACGCTTTGTCTCAATCTGAATCAGTTTTTCTTCTTCAAGAGCTTTAATTGCATCTGATGCAATTTTTAGCTGCTGTCTGGCAAAAGCAGATGAAATATAGTCTCTGCAAAGAAGAGCCTCCATCAGACGCACGCGTCCCTTCCAGTTCTTTTTCCTTGCAAGATCAAGATAGTCTAGAAAACGTTTTTCATCTGATGTGCGCACAAGAAAGCTTACCTGCTTCGGACGTACATTTTTTCTAGCTGGCATAACAACACGAAGTGACTGAATCAAATTTCCGCCATACTCCCGATACATCCAAACGGCAAGTGCAATTCTTATCTTATCTGATGAATTGTCATCTGAAATAATTTCTGTAAGTTCCTTAATCCTGTCAGGATCAATATTAGCTTTCGTACCTAATTTTAAAACAAAGCCTTTTTTTTGCGTATTCCTTCGTCCAAATGGGACCCACATTCCAGGCTGAACCTGCCCCACAAGACTTTCTGGAATGCGGTACTGAAATGGCCTGTCAAGCGACTCGTGTGAAATATCAATTACTATGTCTGCGTACACCAAAGCCTCCTTACTGCTCCATCAGATATTTTGTAATTTCCTTTAATCCGATTGCGTTAGACGCCTTTAAATAAACAACATCGCCTGCTTTTAAATTCTGATTTAAATATTCTGCTGCCTGCATCTTGTCATCAAATTCATGCACTAAATAGCTGCAATTTTTTTGCCTTGCACCATCTGCAATTGCTTTTGCTGTATCTCCGATTACGATAAGCTCATTTATAGGCTCTGATGCTATCTTTTCGCCAACCTCTCGATGATACTTTAGAGTATTTTCGCCAAGCTCACGCATTTCACTAAGAACTGCAATCCTTCTGCCAGACGTTTCAAAGCCGCCTAATACATTTACTCCTGCCACCATAGATGCCGGGCTTGCATTATATGTATCATCAATAACTTTATAATCTTTTACATCCATGATCTGCAAACGATTCTGAAAACCAGTAAATGTATAAAGAGATTTAGCTGCCAATGTCACATCTACACCATTTAAATGTGCTGCCGCAAGTGCTGCTGTCGCATTTAAAACATTGTGCTGTCCCAAAACAGACAATACAACTGGCACACGCATTTCGTTATGTACAAACGTAAATGCATAGTGGCCATTTTCCATATGAATATCCTCTGCTCTATAATCACAATACTCTTTTGTTCCGTACAAAACATAAGGATAACCTGTAGACTCTCTAAACTTATACAGCAATTCGTCGTCTCCATTTACAATCAAAAGACCCTCTTTTCCAAAGCCCTTTGAAATCGTATACTTTTCATGGCAGATTGCTTCCTGTGAGCCATAAAACTCAATATGAGCAACTCCTACATTTGTAAGAACTGCCATCTTAAGCTGCGCAATTTCACTTATAGTGCCAAGCTCTCCAGGAACATTCATTCCTAGCTCTAAAACTGCAATATCATAGTCGTTGCTCATCAAAGACATGGTGATTGGAAGACCGACAGAGCTATTATAATTTTTCTGTGTCTTATATACCTTCTTTTCTGCTGAAAGCGCATAAGCAATCATCTCTCTTGTCGTTGTCTTTCCAACGCTTCCTGTCACGCCAATGGCAGGCACAGTAACACGGCTGCGGCAGAGCTTTCCAATCTCATGAAGAGCCAGTACAGTATCTTCCACGCGAATCCATGCGTGATTCGGATCATCCATGCTGTCATGCTCGCTTGTCAGAGTTGCCACACAGCCAACTGAAAATGCACCGTCAATAAAACGATGGGCGTCTACTTTTGCTCCAATGATCGGGATAAACAAGTCATTTCCCTGGCTGCTTCTTGAATCAATGGAAAGATGATCGATCTGCTGCTTTTCATCTCCACACAGCAATTTTCCCTTTGTTGCTTCTACAATATCTTTTATACAAATATTAATCACTTGCTGACCTTGCCTTTCTTTGTCTTTTCGATAGATTCCACAATATCTCTTTCAGAAAATGCCTCCACCTTTCCAGCGATTTCCTGTGTATCTTCATGTCCCTTCCCAACAAGTACAAGAAGATCGCCCGGCCTCATCTGTCTCATGCAGTAGCCTATAGCCTCTTTACGGTCCCGTATTACCACATAGTCGCCTGTCACACCCAAAAGTATATCAGCTAAGATTTGCTCAAATGGTTCGTCTCTGGAATTATCCTGCGTGATAATTGTCAAATCGGCTAATTCACTGCTGACGCGCCCCATCGCACTGCGTCGCACGGCACTTCTGTTTCCTCCACATCCAAACATACACAAAATTCTGTTTGGATGATATGCCCGAAGTGATTCCAGCAGATTTTTCAGGCTGGCTTCATTATGTGCATAGTCAATCATAATCGTCCCGCCTTGAAAATGACCCACCATTTCAAAGCGCCCCCGAACGGAAAATGTACTAAAATCCAACTGGTATGAATCATATTGATCATCTGATGTTAACAGGCAAAAAGCAGAAAGCGCTGCTGCTGCATTGCTGACATTGCAAAGTCCCGGAAGCTTTAAGCTTATACTTCTTGCAGGCATTTTTTGCCAATGCCATAAAAAATGCTGGTATAATCCATCTATCTCGACATCTTTTTCAATTTCAGATGCATAACCATCTGCACAGACACTCGCTGAATACCAGCTGCACACACCATTTTTGTCTGCTGCAATCTCAAATGAAAATGGATCATCTCTGTTTAAGAGTACTTTTTTGCAATTCTTAAAAAATCTTTTTTCCAGTAGGCATACTCTAAAAAAGAGGCATTGTTCATTTCCCCCAATATGATCTGGATAAATATTTGTAAAGATTCCCAAATCAAATGTAAGACCTGCTATTCGTCCCTGCTTAACTGCAAGAGAGGACACCTCTGCAATAAAATGTGTGCATCCGGCCTTAACTGCCTCTGCAATAAAGCCATATAATTCAAACAGCTCTGGTGTCGTATGACTGCTTTTTGTCACGCGATCCTTTAAAAAAAAGCCATTTGTTCCAACAGTGGCACATAACATATGATTATTCAAAAAAAGCTTCTGAAGCATCGCGCAGACCGTTGTTTTTCCCTTGGTACCAGTCACGCCGATCAACAGAAGCTTTTCCTTAGAAAAATCATAAAAATTCGATGCCAGACGCGCTTGTGTCTGCGCTGACACATCTGTTTCTATAACGCAAATATCCTTTTGAGAAGATAAAATACGCCTGCTATCTTCATCATATTTCTCACAGATAACTGCGGCCGCACCTAAAGATAGTGCCTGCCGCAGATATTGTTTTCCACTTGTATGTGTTCCAGTGCGGCAAAAAAATAAATTTCCGCACTTTATCTTTCTTGAATCTTCACAAAGCCCTGTAATCTCACAATTTTCTGGGCTTCCCTGCTGTAAATGATACTCGATTCCTTTTAAAAGTATATCTAGTTTCATTCAGCCTCCTGATTCATAATGATATTTAGAACAATCCTGTGATATGGCCGTCATCGTCCACATCAATGTTAAATGCAGCTGGTGCCTTCGGCAGTCCTGGCATTGTCATAACATCACCTGTCAGTACAACGACAAAGCCTGCACCTGCACTTACATATACATCGCGCACAGTAATCTTGAAGTTTTCAGGTCTGCCTAATTTCTTTGCATCATCAGACAAAGAATACTGATTCTTTGCCATACATACCGGAAGCTCACCAAAACCGAGCTCTGTCAGCTTCTTTAATGCACGATTCGCTGCCGGCTGGAATACAACACCGTCTGCTCCATAAATTTCTTTTGCGATTGTAGTAATCTTATCTTTTAACGCCATCTCAAGCGGATACAGCGGATGATATTCAGACTTCTTTGTCTCAAGTGTCTTAACAACCTTATTTGCTAACTCAACACCTCCGTCACCGCCGTCTGCCCATACCTTTGACAGTGCAAACTCGCATCCTCTCTCCTCACAGAAACTGCGAATATATTCATATTCTTCCTCGGTATCTGTTAAGAAGGAATTTAAGGTAACAACAATCGGAACACCAAACTTCTGGATATTCTCAATATGCTTCTCTAAGTTTACAATACCCTTCTTTACTGCCTCAAGGTTCGGTGCTGCCAACTCATCCTTCTTTACGCCGCCATTGTATTTTAATGCCTTTACAGTTGCTACGATAACTACAGCATCCGGCTTTAGACCTGCTGCACGGCATTTGATATCCATAAATTTCTCTGCACCAAGATCTGCACCAAAGCCTGCCTCTGTAACAGCAATATCAGATAATTTCAGTGCCATCTTAGTTGCCTTTACACTATTGCAGCCATGTGCAATATTGGCAAACGGTCCGCCATGTACAAGTGCTGGTGTATGCTCAAGTGTCTGGATTACATTTGGCTTGATGGCATCCTTTAACAATGCTGCCATTGCACCAACTGCCTTTAAGTCTGCTGCTGTAACTGGCTCTCCGTCCATATTATATGCAACAATAATCTTTCCCAGTCTTTCTTTTAAATCACGGATGTTACTGCACAGACAAAGAATTGCCATAATCTCAGATGCAACAGTAATAACAAAATGATCTTCGCGAACAACTCCGTCTGCCTTTGCACCCAATCCAACAACCACATTTCTAAGAACACGGTCGTTCATATCAATACAACGCTTCCACACAATATTTCTTGTGTCAATACGAAGTTCATTTCCCTGCTGAATGTGATTGTCAAGCATCGCTGCCAGCAAATTATTTGCAGATGTGATTGCATGGAAATCACCTGTGAAATGAAGGTTCATATCCTCCATCGGAACTACCTGAGAGTAGCCGCCTCCTGCAGCACCACCCTTTACACCAAAGCACGGTCCAAGAGAAGGCTCACGCAGTGCAACAATTGCCTTCTTGCCAATCTTGTTTAATGCCTGTGTAAGTCCAATGCTGATAGTTGTCTTTCCCTCTCCTGCCGGAGTTGGGTTAATTGCAGTTACCAAAACCAGCTTTCCATCTGGTCTGTCCTTGATGCGGTTCCATAGCTCATCGGAAAGCTTTGCCTTATACTTTCCATATAATTCCATGTCATCCTCTGTAATACCAAAACCTGCTGTCACCTCGCGGATCGGCATCATCTGTGCCTCCTGTGCGATTTGGATGTCTGTCTTCATAAACGTATCCTCCCTTGTCCTGTAGTTACCTGCTCTGCAGGTACTCTTCAAACTCTTCGGCCTTCATTAAGACCTTGCGCGGTTTTGTTCCCTCATCCTTGCTGACCACTCCCGCTGCATAGAGCTGGTCCATGATGCGTGCTGCACGATTGAATCCGATTCTAAGATGGCGCTGCAGATTACCAATAGAAGCCTTTTCCTGATCAATGATAAATCTTCCTGCTGTCTCAAACAGCTCATCCTGATCACCGCCTGGCAGGCTGCTTCCCGGCATATTTGCCTGAAGATCAATATTTGTGTTGATCTCTCCGCCTCTTACATTTTTCTGCTGAGTTAAGAAGTTTACAACCTCTGTTACCTCATCATCGGATACAAATGCGCCCTGAACACGAACTGGCTTGCTGATATAATACGGATGAAACAGCATATCGCCCTTTCCAAGGAGCTTTTCTGCTCCTGTCTCATCCAGAATAGTTCTGGAATCGATTCCGCTGGCAACACTAAAGGCAATTCTTGATGGAATATTTGCCTTGATCACACCAGTAATGACATTTACTGATGGTCGCTGTGTCGCAATAATCAGATGAATACCAGCTGCTCTGGCTTTCTGTGCTAGCTTCTGAATTGCATCCTCTACATCTGTGCCTGCTGTCATCATCAGATCTGCCAACTCATCAACAATTACAATGATCTGTGGGATTTTTTCCGGACGATCTTTACCTGGAACATCCTCGATCTGATCAATCTGTGCATTATATCCAATGATATTCCTTGCTTTATGCTCAGCGAACTTTTTATATCGCTCCTCCATCTCGTTTACTGCCCAGTTTAATGCAGCAGCAGCCTTCTTCGGGTCTGTTACAACCGGAATAAGAAGATGTGGAATACCATTATAAACACTAAGCTCAACCACCTTCGGATCAATCATAATTAATTTTACCTCAGAAGGTCTTGCTTTGTAAAGGATACTCATAATAATTGTATTGATGCAGACTGATTTTCCTGAACCGGTCTGACCGGCAATCAGAAGATGCGGCATCTTTTCGATATCGGCAACGACAGTTTTTCCCGCAATATCCTTTCCTGCGGCAAAAATAGTCTTCGACTTTGCTTTTGTAAATTCATCACTTTCCAGAAGATCACGAAATGCAACCATCTGTTTTTCCTTGTTCGGCACTTCAATACCAATCGCTGCCTTTCCTGGAATTGGTGCCTCAATACGAATATCTTCTGCGGCAAGATTAAGCTTAATATCATCAGCCAGATTAACAATCTTGCTGACCTTTACGCCCTGCTCTGGCTGTAACTCATAGCGTGTAACACTCGGTCCTCTGCTAATATTTGTAATCGTAACACCTACACCAAAATCCTGCAGTGTACGCTTTAGCTTATCTGCCGTCTCCTGCATACTTCTGGCAAGCTCTTCGCGCCCCTTGCCTGATGCAGTTCCCGGTGTAAGAAGGTCTGTTGACGGAAAGATATATTCTTTTGGCTCCTCATATGCGATCGGAACAACTTTTTCATCATACTGATCAAGTCTTTCCTTAATTTTCACCGAATCCTTCGGACGCTTATTTTCTCCTGGAAGACCATCAAGCTCGACTGTTATCACCTTTCCAGTTGCAGTACGAACTGTTTTTGTATATACAGACTCATCCTCATCATGCTTCCCTGTATTTTTTGTATCACGCATAAGCATTCGATAGTCCACCGACTCATCTCCTGCTGCCGATGCCCCTGAAATATCTTCTTCTGTTTCATCTGCAACATCTGTCAACACAGTATCTGATGACATATTTTGGGATGACACATTTTCGGATGAGACATTTTCAAATGATGCATTTTCAGATGACGTATTCTCGGATGACTCAGTATCTGAAGATGATTCCATTGCCTTATTTATAATATTTTCTGAAATATCGTCAAACTCCAGATCATCTTCTTCGTTTACTTCATCATCAGTCTCAAGCACCCAGCCATCATCATGTTTTTGCGGCTCTTCTTCTAAAATATTGCTTGTATCAAGGCGAAGCGGTGTCGTAATTTCTTCACCTTCAATAAACATGCTTGGCTGTGTGACCTTATTTGTATCTTCTGCTGACTTTTGCTCTTCTTTTCCAAGAACAACCTCTTTCATGCTGCGGTCTTCTTCTTCAAGCTCTGTATTTGTACGCAGTTCGCGCTTTCCCTGTGAGCCTTGTTCCTTTAACAGCTCACGATTCAATGCTTCCTGCCTTTTACTTTCTTCCAGCTGAATATTTACAAATTCACGATTGATATTTTTCTTTTCGAGAATTTCCTGTCTTTGCTTTTGTAAATTTTCCAGACGCATCCGCTGCATCTTGAGCTGCTCATTTTCTTCCTGCTCTCTGTGCAAACGCTTTTCCTGTGCACGAATCTTACGTCTTCCCTGCTGAAGCTTATGATGGGAAGAAACTGCACGATAAGCATTTTTCGAGTTTTGCTGCAGCTGTGTAACTACAGAATGGCCGAAAAACAATACTACACTGATAAAAAGGCATGCAATCATAATGACAAATGAGCCAATGATTCCAAATGCACTATACAAAACGCCAAACAAAGTATGGCCAACAAGACCTCCTCCTACTGTAAAGATGTTTGATGTTTCATAGACAATTGATAAAATCGTTTCAATTGACAAAAACAACAAGATACTCGCTGTCACCTTCTGAATCAATCCGCTGTTATGCCAGTTACTTATTATAAAACATGGCAAAAGAAATAAAATAAGCGGCATAAAATAAGCCATTACGCCAAACCATTTAAAATTATATGTATGCAGAAGCTGCATCAGACCTCCGCCTGTAAAAAAACAGCTCAACTGCAAAATTACACAAAACACAAATACTGCAATAACTGCAATATCTTTTAAAATCGTGTAATCTACCTGAACCTGATTCTTTGAATGGTTCTTTTTTCGCTTCGCGGAAGATGAATACCCCTTTGCCGCTGTAGTTTTTTTATTTGTCTTTACTGCCGTCGTTGTGCGCGATGACCTTGCTGCGGCTGGCTTTGATGACGATGCTTTTTTTGTATTCGATGCCCTGCCTGCCGCGGCTGATTGTGTTTTCTTTGCCGCTATGCTGGTTTTTGGAGCTGTCGTTTTCGCTGTGCCTGCCGGCTTTTTTTGTGCTGCAGCCATGATTCCCCTTCCTTTCATTTTTCTATAACCGTTTTAGTATAACACACATGTTTGTTTTTTTCAATCAGTTCATGAAGTTTTGCAATCGCTTCTTTTATTGTACCAACTTCATGAATCAAACCTTCCTTTACGGCTTCCTCTCCCACGAGAATTGAGCCCACATCTCTCGTCAATGTTTTTGTATCCATCATAAGTTCCAAAAGCCTCTTTTCTGAAATTTTACAATGGTTCGTCACAAATCCAGTAATCCTATCCTGTATGCGCTTAAAATAATCATAGCTCTGACGCACACCGATAATCATTCCATTTAATCTGACCGGATGAATCATCATCGTGGCTGTCGGCACAATAAATGAATAATCAGACGATACTGCTAACGGCACACCGATTGAATGACTTCCGCCAAGCACAAGTGTTACACTTGGAATTGACATACCTGCAATCATCTCTGCTATTGCCAGACCTGCCTCCACATCACCGCCTACTGTATGAATTAAAATCAAAAGTCCATCCACCTCACAGCTGTCCTCAATCTGAGCAAGCTGCGGCAGCACATGCTCATACTTTGTCGTTTTTAAGTTTGATGCCAGACATTCATGACCTTCAATTTCTCCGATAATATTTAGCAGAAAAATTTTATGTTTCTCTTTATTTTCATCTAGTATCAATTCTCCACTCTCACGAATTTGCTCCTGCTGCTTTGTCAGTTTGTCCTGCATGCTTTCACCTCCTGCTTTGATATAGAAAGTATCTTACAAAAAGACGAATTTATACAAAATTTAAGCCGTAAAAATCTGCTTGACAAACAACCCTTTTTTATTGTAAACTAACAGATAGTGCAGACGCTAATCTGCTAGTTGGAGCGATATCGAAGTGGTCATAACGAGCCGCACTCGAAATGCGGTTGTCCGTTTCCGGGCACGTGGGTTCAAATCCCACTCGCTCCGCTTTTTGTTAATATCCGCATAATTACTGGAATGTTCGAGAAGTTCAAGAATCCGCTTAATATAACGGTTCTTGAGCTTTTTTATTATATTCTATTTTTTCATTTTAGTCATCTATATGACACGAAATATGACACGACATGACAC
>OBAI01002292.1_pt1 | contig 12311 bp, 10 predicted proteins | sample 1517461 | NCBI WGS metagenome assembly OBAI01 (sample SAMN04571696, study PRJEB22368) | human gut metagenome | biome: human gut; material: stool | host: Homo sapiens | place: Luxembourg | collected 2012-06-29
GGAATGCGTGAACGGATCTGCGATTTTGAATCATAGCGCTGTAATTCATAGTAGTATCTCCTATTCTGATGTCTTTGGTTTTCTTATAAATCGTCTATCAGTGCGGTGCTCTTGGCGTAGGCGGTACTGCGTGCCTCAAAGAAATCGGTCTTGACCATGTTGGCGTCGGCGTACTGGCTGACCCATTCCATGCTCTCCGGTTCGCTCTCAAAGCCTGGATACAATGCGGGATAGCCAAGGCTCGTCCAGCGGAGGTTGCCGAGATAGCGGATGTAATCGCTGATCATCTGCCGGTTCAGCCCCGGGATGTCGTCGCCGATCACATAATGCCCCCATGCGATCTCCTGCTCCACGCCCTCACGCATCATCTCGCGCAGCGCTTGTACGCTCTCGGCGGTGAACAACTCCGGCTGCTCCTTTTGCAGCTCCGTGATGATATTGCGGAACAGCCACAAGTGCGTGTTCTCATCGCGGTTGATGTAGCGGATCTCCTGCGCCGAACCGGACATCTTCCCGTTTCGGGAGAGATTGTAGAAGAACATAAAGCCGCTGTAAAAATAGATGCCCTCCAAAATATAGTTTGCCATCATCACGCGCAGCAGCGTGGGAGCGTCCTTCCGCTCCTGAAACTCGTTGTAGCAGTCCCCAATGAAGGTGTTGCGGCGCAGCAGATGCTCGTCCGTTTTCCATTGGTAGAGGATGTCATTGCGCTCCACGGGGGAACAGATGGTGTCGAGCATATAGCTGTAGCTCTGTGAGTGGACACACTCCTGAAACGCCTGAATGGACAGGCAGAGATTGACCTCGTTGGCGGTAATGTAGGCGCCGATATTAGGCAGGTTCGCTGTCTGAATGGAATCCAAAAAGACAAGAAAACTCAGAATTTTATCGTAGGCGCTGCGCTCGGCTGACAGCAGGCGGGGATAGTCCTTCACATCCTGCGAGAGATTGATCTCCTCAGGGATCCAAAAGTTGTTCATGGCCTGCCGGTACCAGTCGCTGACCCAAGCGTACTTCATATTGTTGAAGTCGTTGAGGTTGGTGGTATTGCCGCCGATCATGCGCCGCAGGCGCACATCAGGGTCGCCCTCCGGGTTAAAGAGGGGCTTTTTCTTCAGTTCCGTCATGCTATCCTCCTTATGACGAGCAGCTTTCGCAGGCCTCGACCTCAAGGGCCTTGCTGCGGACATAGTAAATGGTCTTGACGCCGGCCCTCCACGCCTCCAAATACAGTCTGAGCACCTGACGCATGGAATAGTCGTTGGTGATATAGAGATTCATGCTCTGCGCCTGGTCAATATGTCTCTGGCGAAGGCCCGCGGCGCGCACCGACCAGCTTTGGTCGATCAGATGCGCCGCCTTATAGTACCACCATGTATCCATAGAAAGCTCCGGGGCAACGCGGGGCAGCATGCTGCCCTTTTTTTCCTCTAAAAAGAATTTCTTCATAATTGGATCTATGCCCGCCGACGTGCCGGAGAGGATAGATGTGCTGGAGGTCGGTGCGACCGCCAGCAGATAGGCGTTGCGCATTCCCTGCACCGCCACCGTTTTCGCAAGCGCCCGCCACTTTTCGGAGGTATAACCCCGCTTTTCAAAATACGCGCCCGTCTGCCAGTCGCTGCCCTCAAAGAGCGCGTAACGACCCTTTTCCCGTGCCAGAGCTGTGTCCGCCTTGACAGCGGCGTAGTTGATGAGCTCGAACACTGCGTCGGTGAAGGCAAGGTGCTCATCGCTCTCCCAGTGGATGCCGCGCTTTGCCAGCATGTGGTGGTAGCCGCTGACGCCCAGGCCGATGCTGCGGTACTTCTGATTGGTAAGCCGCGCGTATTCCAACGGGTAGAAGTTGAGGTCGATCACATTATCCAGTGCGCGGATGGCCGTTTCCACCGTGCGTTCCATATAGGCCTCGTCCTCCACCGGCAGATTACCGAGAGACAGACTCGCCAGATTGCAGACCACAAACTCACCTGGGCGTGTGGCCGTCACCACAATTGTGTCGCCGTTCTCCGTGTGCACCTCAGTGCTGATGTGCTCGATGGGTGCCATGTTCTGCGCGATCTCCGTACAGAGATTGGAGCAATAGATCATTCCCGTGTGGCCGTTTGGGTTCATATGATTTACACTGTCGCGATTGAAAGCGAAGGGTGTGCCGGTCTCCACTGCCGAGCGAAGCACCAGCCGCACGATGTCCTTGACGGTGACGCTGCGCTTTTCGATGCGCGGGTCATTGACGCAGTCCAGATACCGCTTCTCCCATTCTGTACCCCAGTAATCCTCCAGTGCGTAGCCCTTGACCGTGAGGATCTCATGCGGACACATGAGATGCCACGGCGCGTCTATGTTCTCCTCCGCCAGTCGCCAGAAGAGATCCGGATAGCACACGGCGGGAAACACATCATGTGCCTTCATGCGGTCGTCGCCGTTGTTGGTGCGCAGTTGAAGGAATTCCGGCAGATCCCGGTGCCATGCGTCTAAGTAAACCGCCACAGCGCCCTGCCGCATCCCCAACTGATCCACCGCCACGGCGGTGTCGTTGACCAGCCGGATCCAGCGGATAACACCGCCCGCCGCCCCTTGAAAGCCGCGGATGGTGCTGCCTGCAGCGCGCACCTTACCGAAGTACATCCCCATTCCACCGCCGAATTTAGAGACCTTTGCGAAGTTGTCCAGCGAGCGGTAGATGCCGTCCAGACTGTCCGGCACAGTGTCCACAAAGCAGCTTGAAAGCTGATGGTAGGGCTTTCGTGCGTTGGACATGGTAGGTGTCGCCATCGTGACCTCCATACGGCTGAGCATATCGTAAAAGCGTTTTACCCACCCCATGCGGTCAGAGCCTTCGTTCATAGCAAGATGCAGCGCGATACCCAAAAACATCTCCTGCGGTGTTTCCAGCGGCACGCGGCTGCGTGACTGGATCACATAGCGTTTGAGCAGCAGGTCAAGGCCGGAGTAGGTGAACAGCTCGTCCCGTTCCGGGCAGAGAAAGTCCTCCGCCATGGCAATCTCCTCGTGGGTATAGTGGGCAAGGATATAGTCACCGTAGAGTCCCTTATCCGTCAGATAGCGAAGCTTGCCATAGAGGTCGCCGACGCCGCGCCCCTCCCATTCCTGTGCGTTGCGACAGCGAAAGGAGTGGTTCAGAAGCCGCGCCGCGATGAACTCCCACTTGGGTGCCTCTGCCGTAGTCAGCTCTACCGCCGCCTTGGTCAGAGCCTCAGCCCGCTCATCCTCCGTCATACCCAGACGACAGAAACTCTCAAACTTCATTTGAAGCGCCGCGAGGGAGTAGACTTCCTCGGTAAAATCCATCTGGATGCGGCGCAGCACCTCGTCAAGCGAGTCATCCCCCACCGTCTGCGCGATGGTATGCCGGACGCGGCGCAGCGCAGACCGCTTTTCGCGATAGAGGATGTACGCCTTGGCCACCTCATAGTGTCCGCGCTCCATGAGCGTCCGCTCCACCTCGTCCTGCACACGTTCTACGGTGAGCGGCACTGTGACGGAGAGATTGTTGAGAACGGTGGCGAGGATCTCATCCATCTCTCTGCTTCCGATCTCCTTGCCCTGTCCGTCAAACGCCTTTTTCATGGCGTTGAAAATTTTCTCCTGTTGAAAGGGAACAGACTCCCCGTTTCGTTTTCTGATCTCCATTTCGATCCTCTCATCTTCTCCGGTCACTTCTCATGTCCTTTTGGGCAAAGAGCGGGCAAGCGCAGTATCACGCTTGCCCGCTCTGTTTTTGAAAGCCGGTTTTTCTGCAGCCGACGCGGTGGGGCTGTTTGTTGTCTGTTGTCTTGGTTTTGGCTTTCCTGCCAGTTACTTCATAGATTCCAGAATGGCGTCCGCCAGTGCTTCCAGCTCAGTGCGCTTGTCCGTGCCCATGGACGAGGCGAGGCTGAGCCGCTCGTTGAGCACCGTCATGTTCTTAAGCTCATTGTTGACGAATTTCTGCATGAGGTCACCGGACTTCACCGCCCATGAGCCGTTTTCAATGATGGCAAAGGTGCGGTTTTGCAGATTCAGTGCCTTCATATCCATGAGGAAGTCATGCATGGCGGGGTAGATGCCGAGGTTGTAGGTCACAGAGGCCAGGACAATGTGACTGTACTTAAACGCCTCGGAGATCAGCTGGGAGACATGAGTGGAGGACACATCGTACATCGCCACCTTGCTCATGCCCTTATCGCAGAGCGACGTCGCCAGCGCCTGCGCCGCGTTCTCCGTGTTGCCGTACATAGAGGCGTAGACGATGAGCACGCCCTGGGTCTCAGGGGCATAGCGGCTCCATGTGTCGTACTTTTCGATGAACCAGCCCAGATCCTTGCGCCACACGGGGCCGTGGAGCGGGCAGATGTACTTGATCTGATCCAAAACGCCGCCGGCCTTTTTCAGCAGGAGCTGGATGTGGGGGCCGTACTTGCCCACGATGTTGGTGAGGTAGCGGCGGGCGTCGTCCAGCCAGTCCCGCTCGAAGTCCACCTCGTCGGCGAACAGCTTGCCGTCCAGCGCGCCGAAGGTGCCGAAGGCGTCGGCGGAAAAGAGGACGCCGTCGGTGACGTCGAGGGTCACCATGGCCTCCGGCCAGTGAACCATAGGCGCGCCCACAAAGGTGACGGTGTGCTTGCCGAAGGAGAAGGTGTCGCCCTCCTTCACCTCGATGCACTCATGTCCGTCCACATGGAAGCCGAACTGCCGCATGAGCATGAATGCCTTCTCGTTGGAGATCAGTTTCACCTTGGGATGGCGCAGCAGGATCTCCTCGATGCAGGCGGCGTGATCCGGCTCCAGATGGTTGACCAGCAGGTAGTCCAGCTCGCGGCCATCCAGCACATACGCCAGATTTTCCAAAAGCTGGCGGCAGGCAGACCAGTCCACCGTGTCAAAGAGCACCGTCTTTTCATCCAGCAGGCAGTAGGCGTTGTAGCTTACGCCCCGGGGAATGGGAAAGCAGTTTTCAAACAGGGCCAGGCGATGGTCGTTGGCGCCCACCCAGTAGAGGTCGTTCGTTACTTTACGCACGCAATACATCTTATCTTACCTCCTTCACGGCCTCAAGCCTTTACAAATTGATCCTTCGTCTCCGCGCACTCGGGACACACCCACTCGGCGGGAAGCTGCTCAAAGAGCGTACCGGGCGCGATCTCGCCGTCCTCGTCGCCCAACTCCGGCACATACTCGTAGCCGCAGCCGCTGCAGACGTAGCGGTCGCCGATGGGGGCGGGCTTCGGCGGCGTGGGCCGCTTCATCTTTACCATGGGCGGCGCGGGCAGCTTTTCGCCGCTATCCAGCGCGGCAGTGAGCAGGGGCAGGATCTCCTCCACATCGCCCACGATGCCGTAGTCGCAGTTCTTGAAGATAGGCGCGTTACCGTTCTTATTGATGGCCACGATGGTGGAGGCGTCCTTGATGCCCTTAAGGTGCTGGGATGCGCCGGAGATGCCGCAGGCGATGTACAGATTGCCGGTGAACTTCTGACCGGACATACCCACATAGCGGTTCAGCGGCAGATATTTGAGAGTCTCCGCCACAGGGCGGGAAGAACCGATGGCCGCGCCGGCGGCCTTGGCCAGCGACTCTACCAGTTTCATGTTCTTTTTCTCCCCGATGCCCTTGCCCGCGGAGACCACCCGCTCCGCCTGCGGGATGGGCGTATCCATGGGGATGCCCACGGAGAAGTCGTGACCATCCTTCTTCAGCGCCGCCACAAGGTCGGCCACCTGCTGGGCAGCATCCCCCTCCCGGAAGATAGTCTTTTTGCGAATGCCGGTGATGGGCGCGGGTTTCTTGGCCGCCGAACGGCTCTCGCCGCCGGAGCTCTTGCCCAGCCTGCCCAACAGATGAGAGGCGATGACCACCCGCTGGATCTCGTTAGTGCCCTCGTAGAGGGTGGTGATCTTGGCGTCGCGGTAGGCCCGTTCCACCTCCATGCCCTTGAGGTAGCCGCTGCCGCCGTGGATCTGCAAGGCATCGTTGGTGACCTCCAGCGCGATGTCCGAGGCGTACATCTTCGCCATGGCGGACTCCATGCCGTAAGGCGCGTGCTGCTCCTTCAGCTCCGCCGCGGAGTAGATGAGGAACCGGGCGCAGCGCAGCTTGGTGGCCATATCCGCCAGCTTGAAGGCGATGCTCTGCTGGGCCGCGATGGGCTTGCCGAACTGGACGCGCTCCTTGGAATAGCTCAACGCGTGCTCAAACGCGCCCTGGGCGATGCCCAGCGCCTGCGCGGCGATGCCGATGCGTCCGCCGTCCAGCGTGGACATGGCAATCTTGAAGCCCTCGCCCTCCTTGCCCAATAGGTTTTCCTTGGGAACCTTCACGTCGTTGAAGATCAGCTCCGCCGTGGAGGAGGAGCGAATACCCATCTTGTCATAGTGGTCGCCGAACTCAAAGCCCTTCCAGCCCTTCTCCACGATGAAAGCGGAGATGCCCCGGGTGCCGATGTCCGGCGTGGTGACGGCGAAAACCACATAGGTGTCCGCCTTAGGGGCGTTGGTAATGAAGATCTTGCCGCCGTTGAGGAGGTAGTAGTCCCCCTTATCCAGCGCCGTGGTCTCCGTGCCGCCGGCGTCGGATCCGGCGTTGGGCTCCGTGAGGCCGAAGGCGCCGATCTTCTCGCCCTTGGCCAGCGGAACCAGGTATTTCTTCTTCTGTTCCTCAGTGCCGTAGGCGAAAATGGGCCATGAGCCAAGGGAGACGTGGGCGGAGAGGATAACGCCCGCGCCGCCGTCCACACGGGCCAGCTCCTCCACCGCGATGGCGTAGCTCAGGGCGTCCAGACCGGCACCGCCGTACTCCTTGGGGAAGGGAATGCCCATCCAGCCCAGCTTACCCAGCTTCTTGACAGCCTCCTCGGGAAACTCATTGTTCTGATCCATCAAAAACGCGAGGGGCTTGATCTCCTCCTCCGCAAAACTCCGGATCTTCGCGCGCAGCTCTTCGTGCGCCGACGTGGTTTGAAACAGCATACGGGTACCTCCTTTTAAAATTTTACAGCTTGCTTGTATCTTGGGGATCGGATCCGCCGGTCAGCAGCCTGCGCAGGCTCACGGCACGGAACGCCTCGTCCTGCTTTTGCTGCAAGGCCGCCAGCTGACAGTGGATGGCGCACCGCCCATGCTTGTCCTGCCAGCGGCATTCATATCCCGGCTCCATGCAGGCGCACAGGATGCCCCGCTCCCCCACGACCCCCATGAGATCGTAGAGGGAGGTCGCGTCCAGATCGCAGGACAGCGCGCAGCCGCCGAGAGCGCCGCGGCTCACCCGCACCAAATTGCCGGCGGAGAGCTTGCGCAGAATCTGGTAGGCAAACTGATTGGGGATCAATTCCGTTTCCGACATCTCGGCCACCGAATGCTTCTCCCCGTCCAGCAGCACCCGCAAAATGCGCAGCGCGTAGTCCGTCTCTTTGGTGATGATCATGCTCCACATCCTCTTTTCGCTTGCTTGTTAATACCATCATATCAATCTTGATAAAATTTGTCAAGATAATTTCAAAAAAAATATCGCTTTAATACAGACCACCCCAGCCCGGGTCAGCTTCGCTTTCCATTCAGCGAAAAGCCATGTTACTTACAATTATAGAAGCCGAAAAAGTTGTGCCGTGGCAGTCCGCCGAAAGCAGAAAAGACTATGCCTGAAAACCAGAAAGCGGAGAAATTGGTTGGGGCTCGCAGGGGTCGCCCATCCAAGGCGGATGAGGCGATCCCTGACAAGCCTAAGCCATCCAACCGAAACAAGCAATAAAGTGCGTGCTTTTTATTTTATATTAGTTAGACCGCTTGAGACTGGTGTCGTAGGTCACAAAAGTTACATTTTGTTGTTCAGCTATTCATCTATCTTTCGTGGGCATATGAAATTCTACTGTTTTTGAGCATTAAACGTGCTTTGAGTTTGTAGCAAGGCTCAAAAAACCAGCCCCGCAGCAGGGGAAAAATATAGACTATTTTATCATGCTGATCATTCTTGGGAGACAGTAGAAAAATTTCCATTGTTATTGACATGATGTGCGTTACAGAGTAAAGTATTCATCAAGACTGATTCGCAATAAAGAATATCATGGTCGTTCCGTGATCGAGGTCGTTATGATAAAAGGAAATGTAAAAATAGATCGCAAAAATCTCATCAGCATCCTGCAAAGCTGCCTTGTGCTGATTTTGGTGATCCTTGTCGCTCTGATGATGGTCGAGATCGGCAACCTGAAGGGCACGGCCCGCGTCATCAATTATGCCGGGCTGGTGCGCGGAGCCACGCAGCGGGCGGTAAAGCTGGAGATCACAGGCACCCGAAACGATGAGTTGATCGCGTATTTAGACGATATTTTAAGCGATCTGACATCCGGGGATGGGCACTACGAATTGGTAAAGCTCAAGGACGCGGCCTATCAGGAAAGGCTGGACATCCAGAGTGCCTACTGGGAGCGGCTCAAGGCGGAGGTCGCGGCGGCCAGACAGCGTGGATATGAGAACACCCAAATCGTTGCCATGAGCGAGACCTATTTTGAAATGGCGGACGAAACGGTGTCTGCCGCGGAACACTATTCAGAAAAGATCGCCATGAAGATCCGCACTATTGAGATCCTCTCGGCACTGGATATGCTGTGCCTGGTGATCCTGATCATGCTCCAGACCGCCATGGCACTGAAAATGGCCCGGAAAAACCAACTGCTGGAGCAGAAGGCATACATTGACATCCATACCGGCCTGCCCAACAAAGGCTCCTGCGAGGAGCTTCTCAACAACAGGGAAATTCTCCGGGAGCCTACGGCCTGCGTCATATTTGACCTGAACAATCTGAAAACCGTCAACGATACGAGGGGTCATTCGGCGGGTGACCAACTGATCCTGAGCTTTGCCCGGCTTTTACGCCGGGTGATCCCGGAAAAGCATTTCGTGGGCAGATACGGCGGCGACGAATTTATGGCGGTCATTTACCATACGGACCGGCAGGAGGTGGAGGGCATACTGGACAGTCTGCGCAGGGAAGCCGACGCTGCAAACCGTGACGGCAATCAGCTTCCTCTCAGCTACGCCTACGGTTGGGCGATCTCCGCCGATTATGAAGGCTGCATCATGCAAACGCTGCTGGACAAGGCCGACTATTGCATGTACGAAAATAAGCGAGCCTACTACGCCACCCACGACCGGAGAGCGCCCAGGTCATAAGGCTCTTTTCAAACGAAAAACAGCAAGAACGAATTCGTCGCCACTATTGCGAAAAAAGCCTGGCCTGACGAAGAAAGGACAGGGAGGCGGCACTGAACGTCCACGTCGCAGTTGTGATGGAGGTACTGAAGGCTGGTGGCAGCGTGCAGTTCATTAGCTTCGTTAGCTTTGAGGTGAAGGGGTGCGCTGCCCGATCTGCCGGTTCGATGGTTTGCTGTACAGGAAACCATCGAACCGGCAGGTACTTTACGATGAACGCTGGGGCGAGGGGCGGACGACTATCTTCTTTGCTGCACAACTGCACCATTTTCTCATACACGGACGGTAGATCCAGCACTGCCTCACATTTCCGGAGGATGGTCTCCTGCTGCATTAGATACTCGATTAATCCGCCAAGCTGATCTGGCCATTGCTGTAACGATACATAGCTGCCCTCCAGGTACAAGGTTTTTGCTGGATTTTTTCCAGTTCTCTTGCTCCAATTATACCACAGATTGGCCTCTATGGATTGAAATATAAGGCTTTTTCTTTTATTCAGTGCATATTAAGTTAGGATGTGCAGTAGATGCTCCATTTTAGCGTTTATCTGGAGATTGCCAAAGGATAAATAGAAGCAGTATTATGATGAGCAGCTTGCCGCAGAAAAGCAGCGCACCGAGCGTGTGCCCAAGCGCATTTTGACCGAGGAAGAAATGTCGGCTCTGTCCGATCGGCTGATGCAGGTCACCAAGGGCATGACCATCACAGTGCGGTATTTCAAAGAGGATACCGCCCACCCGGAGATTCCAGCAGTGGGTAACTACATCACACTGACCGGAAAAGCAGACCGCATCGACCCGGTGTTCCGCACCTTGCAAGTGGGCGACACCGTGGTGCCCTTTGAAGATCTGGTGGAAATCAGCGGGGAGGGCATCATGGAGATCGACCAATATCTCGGCATCTCAGAGGAATAAAAAACGCTGGGAGAGATCTCCCAGCGCAAGCAGTCCTAATCGCGGTATCGATATGTGCCAAGCCAAAGCGGACCCAGCACCCACAACCAGGGCAACGAAACCACTCTCGTCACTTTTTATACCGTAAGCACCAGCGTTAAAGCAAACAAGAGGGTCATTGTAATTATTTCGGAACGGTCAGGTTTCTTCTCCATACGCAGATTACCTCGAAAATCCAGTTACACCTGAGAAATAGTATAAAAATCAAGATGCTTCATCCGGTTCGGCAGGTGCTGTGGTAACATCGCGGTAGAAAGTGGCCCATGCAGCTTCCTCATAGGGGCGCACGAAGAAAAAGCCAATGCTTAATGGAATTGTCAGAAGAAGAACAAGAGAAATCGCCATAGCCTCTGAACCGGAGAAATATCTGAGAATCAGAAAATACCCGATATACAGTGGCAGCGCACAGAGCAGTTCCCAGCCAATGAAGCTGAAATCCAGACAGAACAGCCGCCATTTGTTGCCGTCCATGATCCGCCGGGATTCTGTGATTGCTTCATTTGCGGTCAGCGAAGGATGCTCGGACATGATGTAAGGTGTCATCGCATAGCTATATGTTTTCACGATTCCCGGAATCACCAACAGCAGCGACCAGAGGGCGATGTACAGACCCTGCAGGAAGTTCATGCAGAAGCCATCCCACAGACGGTCTTTCTGAGAGAACAGATCCGAGATGGCCGCATCCTTTCCATCTACAAGGTTCAGATTAAAACGAGCATATCCCAGTTGAACTGCACCGCCCACGATCAGTTGGAGGATTGCCCACAGACCAATGCCGACAAGCAAAACAGCAAGCAGCCGACCGCCGTTTGGCTGGGCGAACAGGTTAAAATGAATGTCCTTTGCCTGATTGGAATTGGAAACGACACTGTTGGAACTGCTCACAATGGTAGCACCGAGCGCACTGGCGGCAATACCTGTCAGAACAGCAGTTTTCCATTTTCCGCGCAGAGCATCGAGAGCGAGCATACGATAGTCGGCAGATATTTTCATAAAAGCAACCTCCTGTCTGAAAATGGCAAGTATGTGTGAAAAGGAATATGATATGCCACTTTAATTTAGATACGTTTAAAACGCTGAAAAAATTGCAGCATGAATGAAAAAGAGGCTGTTGCACCGGCTTTTATCCGTGTGCAACAGCCCCTTCCTTTACTTCAGCAGCTTGTCCAGTTCATCATATTGCATTACTGGAGCTTTGCAAGGATTTCTTCAGCCGTCATACCGCTGGCGAGCAGCTTCTTCAGCACATCTTCTGCTTCGCCCTTCTTTGCTTCTTCTGCTGCCTTTGCTTCGGCGGCAGCTTTTTTGTTTTCGGCTTTGGCAAGTTCCTTGGTGGCGGCTTTCAATTCTGCTTTCTTGGCTTTCAGCTGCGTTTTCAGATCATCGAGATTTGCAGTCAGCGTAGCAACCTCAGATTCGATTTTTTCCTTTTCAGCGGTCTTTTCTGCAACGACGGCTGCATAATCAACGCTGGCCTTTACAGTACGAGCCTTATTCTTGCTTCCCTTGGGTCTTGCCATAATAATTTCCTCCCATACAGTGAAATAATTTGATACTTACAAGTATATTCCAAATAGTCAGAATTGCAATAGGTAACCTGAGCTGTTTTCAACTGCTACTGTGCCACATCAGAAGGTAGGGCTTCATAATGGCAAGATACTTATCGCGTGCAGAACTTTCGTGCATATGCTTCTTGAGAATCCATCTAGTGAATACCGACACCCTCCATGATCTTTTCTATCCAATTTGTGGAAGAATCATTTTTCTCACTAAATGACCCCAAATAATGTGACGAACTCTCAACCTCTATTATTACACCATCCGGCATTCTGTATTTTTCTAAACTGAGATTCAAACCTTTAAGTGGGATTGTTCTAGCCAGTTGAGGGATAGAAACTGTATGGAGAATATCAATTTTTGATAAACCTCTATACGTTTCTGTCTTTTCGGCTTCACTTAGCAACCGTTCTGCATACTGATTTGAAATAACCTGTATGCGAAATTGTTCTTTTTCATCCTCGGTCATCTCAAGTGGAACGCCGTGCAATGTGTCTACAATATAGGACGAAATTTTAGCGAAGTGCTCGTCAAAATCAGTGGTATTCAAATTTTCTTCCTGATTCACTTCACTCTGCATGTACGGTCACCTCACTTT
>OBAI01002294.1_pt1 | contig 12299 bp, 9 predicted proteins | sample 1517461 | NCBI WGS metagenome assembly OBAI01 (sample SAMN04571696, study PRJEB22368) | human gut metagenome | biome: human gut; material: stool | host: Homo sapiens | place: Luxembourg | collected 2012-06-29
GGTTGTACCTGCTTGGAGTGTTTAGTTTTCGAAGGTTCCGATGCCGATTGTGTCTGCTCGGAGTGTTTGGCTTTTGGATGTTTCTGGGCCCACACTGAACCCGATGACATACCGAGCAACAAAGTAAGGGCAAAACACAAAATCCCAGCTCTTTGGGTATAACGTTTAATTGGCATGAACATAAATTTGTTTCTTAGACAAGGCTTGCCGATAAAGGCTATCTTCATGGGCTTTGATAATATCCTGTTTACGTTGATTGAACAATACGCGTTTGATTACACCCGACACACTCTCCACCGGTGCATAATCTCCCGAACGACGAATGTCTGTCACCCGTACAAAATAGGTATTATTCCCCTCTTTCAATTCTGAGATCTGACCCGTCTTGAAAAGATAATCATAATCCTTATCCTTATCAGTCGGCAACAGTGACAACAAAACCGCCGGCTCAGACCACGTATTGATCTCTACCAGATCGAAACCGTTCTTGGTACAAATATCCACAAAATCCTGATACGAATCATTTCCAGACGCAAGCATTCGCTCCTTGAGCTTAGCCGCCTGCCGGTAACTGTTGGGCATTCTGACTACTCGAGCCTTCAGAATCGTTTTATCAAGAATAAATTCAGATTTGTGATTGAGATAATAATCGGCGATCTGCTTATCGGTAAAAAGCGTATCCAACTCCTTATCCACATAGTATTGATCCACCTTGTGTGTCAAAAGCGAATTGCGGTACTCCTCCACCAAGCGATCAATATCCTCCTGACTGCTGCGGAACATCTCCTCAGCCTCCTGTACCTTGAGCTGTTTTTTGACCCACTGGTCCACGTAGGACTTTTGGATTTTAACGCTATCTTCTGCCGTCATGTCCGGGGTAAAAATCGGCGCCAAATCATGCAGATAGAGCCGCTCACCGCCCACCTCAGCCAAAACCTTCTGGTTGGTAAAAGGATTCGGGAAACGCTTACAAGAACTCATACCCATGACACATGCCAAAGGTAAGATCCAAAAAAGCCGATGTATAGAAAACTGTTTCATTCGCTTACTGATAACAACGCTCAATCGATCCAATTAGTATGATCGATCGGCGTTTTTTTACTCCCGGGAATCCGCTTTCTCCTGACCATTGGTCGATGTCGTTGACAAAGGCGTGGCATCCGAAGAGGTCTCACCGGTTGCATTCGTGGTCGAAGTTTGCGAATCGGCCATCGCAACCGCTTCCTGGTGACGGCGTTTCTCTTCCCGAGAGATCCGAACAGCAATCCGGATAAAACCGATCAGGAAGAGCACACAGGCTATTCCATAGATCGTGTAATACAACGTATCATTGTCCATCTGCTCCCGGGTCGAAAGCAATTTTCCACCATTAAGCATCCAGGTAAAATAGGAGATCGCATTATTGATGCAGTGGATCAGAATGACTGGCCAAAGCGATCCGGTTCGATAATAAATGTATCCCAATACCAGACCGATCATAAAGGCATTGACCACCTGCTGGGGGATCAGGTGCACGATACCGAATACCGCTGACGCAATCACAATACCTATAAAGACCCCATATTTACGCATCAACGCATCCTGCAGAATGCCGCGAAAAAGGATCTCCTCCATAACCGGAGCCACAACAATCGAGGTAAACATCATCCACCCGCCGGCAGACATGATATTCCCCAACTGATCGAGATAGGTCGCAGGGAACAGATTCAACAACGGTTCGATGACAATGCCGGTTGCCAGCACCATGATCGTGCCCCACAAGACAATGACAAAATCGAGTTTGGCCAAACCGAAACGCAGCAAACGGGTTCCTTTCGGAGAACGGATTTTGCGTTGGAAGAGACCAAATACGATCACCAAAGTGAACTGAATAACGTATCCCAAAAATGCACCGAATCCTGGCGAGACACTGCCAATCTTCTGCAAAATACTGGTCAGCAACGAACCCAATACGGTCGCTACAATAAATACGCCCAGCAGCGTCAACAGATCCCCCCAAGAGGGATACATGACCCGAAACTCCTCCGTTGCCCATTTACCTTTTCTCCGTAACATGGTCCATCACTTTTATTAACTCAATTCTATCTATATCTATCCTGCAGGCTATTCGCGACATTCCTAAACATGAAGGTCCCGGCTCACTTTCAATCGCACTCCGTCGCTGCTCGTTCCTACTTCCCCCACTTCTCCTTGAGAAATGGGCTTTGTATTACGTGCTCCGAATGTAGCACACTCCCAGAGATGGTGTAGCCGCTGACTTACCGCACTGACTTCCTCATTGCACCGATGTCAGCAAACCTACCGTCGAACGGCAACTCTCACCACATCACACAAAGAGTGCATCAATCCTGCTTAGTAGAGCTCGACCGCGATCGAACCGTCTTGTCCGCCGCTCTAAACGACACGATCAATCGCCACAGTTCAATCAATAGAGTTCGTCGCCCAGAGTAGCGACCATCACCGCTTTGATCGTGTGCATCCGGTTCTCAGCCTCGTCAAAGACAATCGAAGCCTCTGATTGGAACACCTCATCAGTGACCTCCATCTCGCGCAATCCAAATTTTTCGTAGATATCGTTGCCCACTTTGGTCTCCAAGTCGTGGAAGGCCGGCAAACAGTGCATAAACTTGCAATCGGGATTGCCCGTCGCCTCCATAACCGCACGGTTGACCTGATAAGGTTTCAACAGTTTGATTCGTTCGTTCCAAACCTCGTCAGGCTCGCCCATCGAAACCCACACATCGGTATAAACGAAATCACAACCGGCTACCCCTTCAGCAATGCTCTCGGTCAGCGTAATTTTTGCACCGCTCGTTGCGGCTACCTGACGGCAACGCTCCACCAACGAAGGATCCGGAGCACAAGCCCGAGGCGAAATGGCACGGAAATCCATACCCATCTTGGCCGCCATCACCATCAGCGAATTGGCCACATTGTTATGTGCATCGCCTAAGAAACAGAACTTGATCTCCGAGAAGGGTTTTGAGCAGTGCTCGCGCATCGTCAACATATCGGCCAGAGCCTGCGTCGGGTGAAACTCCGTGGTCAAACCGTTCCAGACCGGTACCCCCGAAAATTCAGCCAACAGTTGCACAATCCGTTGTGCATACCCACGATACTCGATGCCGTCATACATCCGACCCAATACGTGCGCAGTATCTTTGATCGACTCCTTCTTACCGATCTGAGAGCCGGTCGGACCCAAATAGGTCACATGAGCTCCCTGATCATGGGCCGCTACCTCAAACGAACAACGGGTACGTGTCGAATCTTTCTCAAACAGCAGGACTATGTTCTTACCGGTCAACATCTGCTTTTCGCAACGAAGATATTTGTCGGTTTTGAGCTGTGCAGCCAAATCGAGCAAATAGGTGATCTCTTCGGGCGTAAAATCCAGCAAAGTCAACAGGTGTCTTTTTCTCAAATCAATCATAACGGACATATCTGGTTAAACAACCTCAAAGATAGCGAGAAGTAGCGAATTTTCGGCAAAAATCGGATAAATAACACAACTATATTATTTACAGACACATATCATCACTTCCCAAAACAAAGCCACCCGAATCCGATAGGTGATTGGATTCGGGTGGCTGTTGCAGGTGAGCTAATGTAGATTAAATCTGCACGCTATTGGTTAAACGCTATTTGTTATTTGTTGTCCTTAGTTGTGATACAATCATTTGTCAACCAGTGTTGAACCTTTTCTTTAATAGATCCCGGACCGTAACCTTTCCACATATCCAAAACTACGCCCTCCGGAGAGATCATTACATAATGTGGAATGCCTGTCACCTGATAAACAGCTGCAAGCCCAGTGGCTCCCTTAGCAAGTTCATTCCATTGGTTACCCGTTAGGCCCTTACGTTCAATAAAATCGAGCCAGCTCTCTTTAGGATCCGAACAGATGCTGACCACTTCCATTTGATCTTTATACAATTTCGCGACCTCTTCCATCTCCGGCAATGACTGCAGACACGGGCCACACCCCTGACTCCAAAAATCAAGTAGAATATATTTCCCTTTAAATTCGGAAAGATGATGCAAATTACCCTTCACATCATACAAGTCGCCATCCACCATCTGCTCTCCGACATTTACAGGCTTTGACAAATTGAGATAGGCGGCAATCAACTGTCCCGCTGCTGTCACCCGATCAGCTTCGGACATGCGATCATACAAAGAACGGATCAAATCTTCATGACCAAATTTTTTGTTCCATTGCAAATACCCAGCATAATTTTGATATCGGTCTAACCAAACAGTAGTTACCGGAGCCTCTTTCATGTAATTCAGTTCTTGTAACACGATAGAATATCCCACATGCAGATATAGTTTGGCCAGTGAGTCCAACTTTTTCATGGTGTGTTTATCAAAATCCAGATTGGGATGAGCGGCAAATAAATCACTCCGCTCAGCTGAGTATTTCAGCATTTGCCGTCTTTCATTTAAAGCCAGTTTCGCAAATTCATTCTCAGCTTGCTGTTCCAGCACATCGCTCTCTATGCTCCATAAGGGAGGCAAACAATCATTACCTGTAATTCTCACACCAGCACCAGATTTAACCCATATATAAGCAGGGTCGCTCGGGATTCCCTTAATTCTAGTACATAAATACAATTTACGGGTATTGAGGCCAGTAATGGTATCTCGAAAAACAAATTTTCCATCAATCACCGTATCGAATGCTATGCTGCGCCTTATTTTGCCGTCATATCGTGCAAGTTCTATCACCGTACTGTCCGGCACATTCTGCAACTCCCCATAAATCACAAATTCTCCTTCCGGAACTTGACAAGATTTGGGTTCCTGGGGTTTTGAAACCGCACTCATCAACAGGAAACTACCCATCACAAGAGCAACTGATACACCTTTGTTCATTAGCATTTAGTTTAGGTTTAGGCTATTTAACTTAACGCTTTTATACAAAAAGATAACTCTATTAGAAAACACTACCTTCTACAATCAATAATTACAATAGAATAGATAAGCAAGACATAGCAGTATCTATGGTTTCTCTGTCTCTGCCTTTGGAGTATCTGATTGCAACCAACTTTGCACTTTCTCTTTAATAGATCCCGGACCATAACCGCTCCACATCCCCACAACTATTCCCGCTGGAGAGATCATTACATAACGTGGTATGCCCTTCACCTGATAGGCTGCTGCAAGCCCAGTGGTCCCCTTGGCAAATTCATTCCATTGATTACCCGTTAAGCTCTTACGTTCCACAAAATCACTCCAGCTCTTTTTCGTATCCATACTGATACTGACAATTTCCAGACTGTCTCAGAAACCTCCTTCATCTCTGGAAATGCCTGTAAGCAAGGGCCACACCCCTGGCTCCAAAAATCAAGCATGATATATTTTCCTTTAAACTCGGAAAGATGGTGCAGGTTCCCCTTCACATCATACAAATCACCATCCACCATCTGATCTCCGACATTCACAACCTCTGGTAAATTGAGATAGGCGGTAATCAACTGCCCCTCTTCCGTCGCCCGATCCGCTTCTGACATACGATCATACAAAGACCTGATCAAATCTTCATGGCCAAACTTTTTATTCCATTGCAAAAAGGTAACATAAGTTGCATAACGATCCAACCACACGGCCGTTACCGGGGTCTCTTTCATGTAATTCAGTTCCTGCAATGCAATCGAATCATCCAACGGCAGGCACACTTTGAGCAATGAGTCTAACTTTTTTATGTCGGACTGATCAAAATCCATATTGGGATGTGCAGCGATTAAATCGCTTCGCTCGGTTGAGTATTTCAGCATTTGCCGTCTTTCATTCAAAGCAAGTTTCGCAAATTCACTCTCAACTTGTTGCTCCGGCACATCACTCTCAATACTCCACAAAGGAAATAAGCAATCATCGCCGGAGATTCTCACACACGCGCCCGATTTAACCCAAATGTTAACAAAGGTACCCGGGAAACCTTGTGACCGAGCACTTAAATTCAATTTACGGGCCTTAGAACAGGTAATCGTATCCTTAAAGAAAAATTTTCCATCGATTACCGTGTCGGATGCTATTCTGAACATCACATTGCCATCAGATCGCAATAGTTCAAGGACCGATCCGTCCGGTACATTCTGTAACTCCCCATAAATCACAAATTCGCCTTCAGGAACTTGACAAGGTTTCGGTTCCTGAGGTTTTAAAGTTGCACTTAGCAATAAGAAACTCCCTATTATAAAAGCAATCGACACCCATTTTTTCATGACAATTATTTTTGAGTTCAGATGCACATTCAGATTAGATACTCAACAGATATACAACTTAATAAATATAGCGATTTTTTTAATAAAATAATAAAAATAAATCAGCGGACAGTTGTTTAATCTGTCCGCTGATTTATACGTTATCGAATAAACGAATGTTCTGTCTAAACTACTTCACAATTTTAACACCTTTCGGAGCGTCGATTTTTGAACTTATCGTTCCATCTGCACGGCGTTCGTGACGAATTTTCACCACACCCAAAGGTGTCGGGACAGAACCCTCTACCCATTCCAAATCACCCAGGTGAGGATCAATACGAATCACGCGACATCCAGGCTCAACAATGGTTACCCCCAATACATGTTCCGTTAACCAAGCAGTGGGACCTGAAGCCCATCCATGGCAAAAACTGTGACGTAACCCCTTATAGCAATAGTCACCATAAGTACGATGTACATCCACTTTGCCGGCCGGAACCAACTCATCAATACGGGCAGCATTTTCTAACCAAGCAATATCGAAATCCTCCCAAAAAGTGGTTGCTCCCAAATCGAGCATACCACCCCAGTAACGACAGATATCGTCCATTGCTCCGGCGTAATCACCTGCCATTGCTTTGGCTTGCAACATATAATAACCATAGAAGGTCGAATACCGCTCTACCCCACCTTCACTCAAGATCTCATTACATTGTTCGGGTGCGGCCAATCCGGCCAAAGCGGCCAACGCAGCAGATTGTTTGGACTTTTTATAATCAGGTATTGCTTGCCGCATCCGCTCAACGGTCGTACGACAAAGCGATGCCAAAGAGTCGTTTTTCAATACCTGCTCAAGCTGTTCACCAGCCTCCAGAGACATGATCACCAAAGCCTGCAGTCCCGCATTAATCGCTGGTTCGTTTTGGCTGGTAGGCCAATCCAAGAATCGGCCTCCAGTGCGCAATTGTTCACGGCCTTGCTCGTCAACGGACGCTATAACCTGCGAGAGAAGTCCCTCTAAATAGGGTTGTTGCTCTGCCAAATAGGTACGATTTCCCGTGTAATTGTAATAATCACGTTGGATCAAAATCCACCAAAGCGAATAGGAACACTTCCCATTCATCCAGCCTGGCAAGGGGGTCTGATCGCGTGCCTGGTCAAAGGTCTTGCGCAAAACCTCATTATCGCCAAAAACGGCTAAGATGGTTCGCAACTCCGGGTGGGCATCCCCCATCCAGACCAGGCGATCCCGTTTGATGCCATCCCACAAATAATTCTGCATATTGAGATGCACCGTATAGGCGCCGGTCATCCAAATACTATCGAGGCGGGGATTGCTCGAATGGAAGGATCCTAAATAGGGCAAATCTCTGTACACAAAAATCGCCCGTACCTCCTGCAAGTTCACCACCACATCTTCCGTCAACAGATCCAGCCTTACAAAACGGAAGCCGGAATTTCCAACCTCACTCACTCCGTACCAGGGGGCGCTAACCGTAAAGTCGCGCATCGCATGGTCATTGGTAGCACCGCTTTCAACCGATATGTCACTCATCGCCTCACTGACCGACTCTCCCAAACGCACCCGGAACTGCACCGGTTTGCGATTCGAAATATCGCCAACAACAATCTGTACGCCTCCGTGGATCTCTCGACCAAAATCCAAAAGAATTGAAGGGCGTTTCCCCTCCTTATTGGTCAAAATACAATGCGGATAGGGGGCGTTAATCATCTGGCCTTTGCCCTTGGCTAACAAGACTTCGGGAGTTTGCACAAGTTCGCCATTTTGTGTCCAAACAATCCGAACTGGAGGCAAATAGGTACGCATCCGTGTATCATGCTCCAAGGTGTCGGACATCTGCTTCGGGAAGACCGGAGGAAGCTGAGCGGACAAAGGCAGAGCCAACAACAATGCCAATACGGTAAAAGCAATTTTCATTTAATTATGGGTTTCTATATAACAAAAAGAGATACGCAACATCTGTCCATTAGGAGCGCCTTTCGTCTATGGGCATGCGCCACACCAACATCACCGTCGTCCCAAGCCTCCATCTCTATTGCCTCACCTGAGCAGGCGCAAAAGCTGAAGACGCATCAAAAACAGTCTGTTGCTTTGACGAAAGTAACAATAAGTTGCAACTTCAACAAGCCAGCTACTGGGAGCGACGTTTTCTGAAGCGTTCAGGCTGCATAGATTGCCCCCCCTGACAATCAAATCGTCCTAAAATATTATTCGCAAACATGCCTGATCGACAGATCGTTGCAATCTATCGAAACATTTTTCACGTAGAACATTACACATCTTGTACATGCAAAAGGCAATCCTAAATGAACATAACATCGACCAATAGGTGAATAAAGGACTACCTTCTTAACTTTTTATTCCTGCTGCGGGACGACTGGACTTATCCAAAGCGACACTCCGTTGATCTACAGACACTGAACCTATAAAAATACAGAGATTTCATTCCCCTTTCAGCCCATCGCACTCTAAAATCTCGAGAATTTTGATTAATATTGCATAATTATTCAATTGTATAAGTATGGGTAAAATTGTGGCGCTGGCCAATCAGAAAGGCGGTGTAGGCAAAACGACTACCGCAATCAATCTGGCTGCCAGCCTGGCTGTTATCGGTAAAAAAGTGCTGTTGGTCGATGCCGATCCGCAAGCCAATGCAACCTCCGGATTGGGACTGGATATCAATCAGGCCAACATCTACGATTGCATCACCGGTGAGGCTACAGCTACCGACGTGATTCAAAAATGCCCCGATATCAAAAAGCTCGATATTCTCCCCTCCAGTATCAACCTGGTCGGGGCCGAAACCGAACTGCTCGAAATCGAAGACGGCCAAAAGAGAATGAGAACCATCCTCGAACCACTCAAAGCCAACTACGATTTTATTCTGATTGACTGCTCCCCATCGCTGGGCTTGGTTACGCTCAATGCGCTGGTGGCTGCCGACAGCGTGCTGATTCCCGTACAATGTGAATATTTTGCACTGGAGGGTTTGGGCAAACTGCTCAACACAATCAAAATGACCAAATCCAAACTCAACCCCACACTGGAGATCGAAGGCTTCCTGCTGACCATGTATGATTCCCGGTTGCGCTTAGCCAATCAGGTGGCCACCGAGGTGAGAGAGCATTTCGGAGATCTGGCCTTTAAAACCATCATCCAGCGCAATACGCGTTTGAGCGAAGCCCCCAGCTACGGTAAACCGGCCCTGCTCTACGACGCTTCGTCAACCGGTAGCGTCAATTACCTCAATTTGGCCAAAGAGTTTATCAAGAGAAATAAAAAAACGGCATAATATACCATGAACCCGAAAAGCAAAGGTCTTGGGCGCGGTTTGGGCGCCATTTTCGAAATCGAAGGCAAAGAGTTGCCAAACAAAAAGAGCAGCCACGCCTTTGAAGAGGTGCCTATCGCCTCGGTCGTTCCCAATCCGAAACAACCTCGTACCCATTTCGACGAACAGGCCCTCAATGAACTGGCCGAATCAATCCGCACACTGGGGGTAATTCAACCACTGACTGTCAAAAAAGAGGCCGACGGCAAATATACCATCATCAGCGGTGAACGGCGCTGGCGTGCTTCACAATTGGCCGGACTGGATACCGTGCCTGTCTATATCCGCGAAGCCGATGACCAACACGTTTTGGAGATGGCTATCGTCGAAAACATTCAACGTCAAGACCTCAATGCCATCGAGGTGGCACTCAGCCTGCAACGTCTTGTAGATGAGTGTGACCTCAAGCAGGAATCACTCGGTGAACGAATCGGCAAAAACCGCTCGACAGTAGCCAACTATATGCGATTACTTAAACTTCCGGATAAGGTACAATTGGCCATCCGTGAAGGGCTGATCTCCATGGGACACGCTCGGGCATTGATCACCGTAGAGTCCCCCGAAGAGCAACTGGCAATTTTGAGTAAAATCATCAAAAAAGGATTGTCGGTTCGTCAGGTCGAAGAGATGGTCAAAAAGCTTCACACACCCCGCCCCGCCAAAGAGGAGGAGGAGTATCCCGAAGAGTATGCCCAGTTGGTCGAACTGCTCGAAAAACTCTTTTCGCAAGAGATTAGTATCAAAAAGAACAACAAAGGCGGCGGAAAAATCGTTATCGGTTTCGATTCCGACGAGGATGTCCGTACATTTGTCCGCAAATTCGAACAAGCCGTCAAATAGCCAATGACCTTTTCGCGCCCATACTTCCGCACGATTCTTGTCTCCATCCTGCTGATGGGGAGTGTTTTTGCCGTATCGGCACATACCGTTATGTCCCCTGCCGATCACACTTTCCTGTCCGCAACCATACAACAACCCTCCGCATCGGTATCTCAAAATTCCACTGGAGCCGGTTCACCACAATCAACCAGTTCGAACACATCCAAAGCGTCTGAACAATCTACATCACGGGAGTCATCCTCAAAGGCTGCTGTGGAAGCTACTCCGACAGCTACCCCACCCACCGCCGCAACAGGCACAAAACAATCGGAAGCCTCTTCGGCTTCAACGTTAACGCCGAGTGCATCGGATACAAGTTCACAGCACAAGACTTCACCGTCCGGACAGAACAGCACCGACACTACCCAATCTAACGACTCAAAGGATACGACAACTCCACCGCCAGCTGCGGAACAGCAGACCACTACAGCCGAAAAAACAGGTTCCGCCACTGAAACGGAATCTTCTACACAATCGGCAGAGACTACAAGTGGTAAACTTCAAACGGTCTCTTCATCTAAAGCTTCAGCTCAGATGAATATTGTCCCGACGGACAGCACATTAACAAAGAAGGGAAAACGCGCCAAAACGAAAGCTCTAAAAAAAGCGGCACAGCCAACGAATCAAGCGGCCACACAAACAACAAAGGGTTTACCCTCTGCCACACCCCATAAACAGTTTCAGGTTGAAGGCGGGGTATTGAAGAGGCTGACCCCAACAACGGCCGAACAGATTTTGAGCAAAGATACGGAGATCGACACGCTGAATCAGCCCTCTTTAAAACCATTGAACGAGGAGATTGCCTTAACCGAAAAAGCCGACTCTTCAAAGTTAAAAAAACGGCACGAAGAGGATACCTCCAGCGTACGGTACAGCGCCATATTCCGTGATACAATTCCCTTGTCCCGTATGACGGCCATTTCGCTGGTCGCTCCCGGATTTTCACAATTATACAACAAACAGGCGTGGAAAATTCCGATCTTGTACGGAGTAACCGGTGGCTTGACGGCAATGGGCTTCTATCAGAACAATAAATACAAAGCTGCCAAAAATGAGTATAACGCACTGGTCGATCGTCAAGCTACCCAAGAGGAGCTCGACCCTGCCCAATGCAAAATGATCCGCTACAACACCGCCCGAACCCTCTTTTTCGTGGGAGCTGTTGCCTCCTACCTCTATTTCCTGGGGGATGGTGTGCTCAACTACAACGGCCCCGAAAACAGTGTCAAAAAGGCAACCACCCTTTCGACCATTTGCCCCGGTGCCGGACAGCTCTACAATAAAAGTTATTGGAAGGTCCCTATCGTGGTAGGAGCCTTCGCTACGATGGGTTATGTCATTGACTGGAATGCGCGCGGTTACAAACGATACCGCACCGCTTACAATCAAGTGGTCAACGGCCAACCCGACGAATTCGAAGGCCGATACTCGGCGGACTATCTGAAAAATATGAAAGATAATTTCCGCCGAAATCGCGACCTCTGCATCATTTTGACCGGAGCGTTGTATCTGCTCAATATTGTCGATGCACACGTGGACGCTCACCTGAAAGACTACGATATCAGCGATGATCTCTCGGTCCGTCTCGAACCGGCCGTCTTTCAAAATTATGCCTCACGCAATGGTTATTGTGGTGTCGGCATGTCTCTGAAAGTAACTTTCTAACCCAAAATATAGAACCTTACAGAGATGAAAGGGATAGCCTATACTATACTCTCCGTGGCTCTGCTTGCCATGACAGCATCTGCCCGAGGTGAGACTTCCACACTCTCCCCTAAAGCGGATTCCATCCCTGCCGATGAACGATTGTACATTGCACACAGCTGTGAAAGCTATGATTCAATCATCGCCTCATGGCGGG
>OBAI01002314.1_pt1 | contig 12232 bp, 7 predicted proteins | sample 1517461 | NCBI WGS metagenome assembly OBAI01 (sample SAMN04571696, study PRJEB22368) | human gut metagenome | biome: human gut; material: stool | host: Homo sapiens | place: Luxembourg | collected 2012-06-29
CGGCCCTTTACGGATCGCGCGGCGCCAACGGCGTGATGATCATCACCACCAAGAGCGGCCGCGACTCGGAGAAGATGACCATCAACCTGCGCGCCGAGGTCGGCATGTCGGCGCCGACGCGCGTGCCCGAAATCGCCGACGGCGTCACCTTCATGGAGACCTACAACGAGGCCAGTCTCACGCGCGGACGTTCGCCGCGTTACAGCGACCAGAAGATCATGGGTACGCGGCTGGGGCTCGATCCGTATGTCTATCCCAACGTCGACTGGTACGACATGCTCTTCAAGGACGCTTCGTTCAACCAGAATTTCAACTTCAACATGACGGGCGGTTCCAAGAAGCTCGACTATTTCCTCAACGCCACGGCCTATAACGAGAACGGCATCGTCCGCAAGCCCGATATTTCGAAATACGACACGAACATCAACGCGCAGAAGTACCTCTTCCAGGCCAACGTCTCGGCCGACGCCACGCCGACGACGCGCGTGTCGCTGAAAATGAACACCCAGCTGCACTACCGCCATGCGCCGATCGAGGACGTCTCCGACCTCTTCAAGTATGCGCTGACGGCCATGCCCAGCGAATTCCCGGCCACGCTGCCCGGCGAATCGTCCGACACCTTCACGCGCTTCGGCGTGACCGACGCCTGGAACGGCAGTCTGTTCACCAATCCCTATGCCCAGCTGTGCCGCGGGTACGGCGACCAGTTCCGTGGCCATTTCACCTCGGCGCTGACCGTGGATCAGGATCTCGGGTTCATCACCAAGGGCCTGAGCGCGACGGGAATGGCGACCTTCTACAACCGCGTCTATTCGGCCGTCTACCGCTCGTTCACGCCGTTCCTGTACAAGCTGACCGATTACAGCATCGACGATGCGGGCAATTACAGCTACGTGAGCGAATCGGCCAACACGGGCACGACCTATCTGGGCACCTCGCGCGGCAAGGACGGCTACCGCGAGCTGGCCTTTCAGGTGAAGTTGGACTATAACCGCACCTTTAACGAGAAACACGACGTGGGCGCCACGCTGGTCTACCACCAGAAGGAGCGCATGATGCACATCTCCGACTCGGAGGAGTACGCCGTGCTGCCCTATCGCCAGCAGGGTCTGGCCGGCCGCGTCACCTACGGATTCGACAAGCGCTATCTGGTGGAGGCCAATTTCGGCTACAACGGCTCGGAGAACTTCGCGCCGGGCAAGCGCTTCGGCTTCTTCCCCTCGGTGGCCGCAGGGTGGGTCGTTTCGAACGAACCCTTCTGGCGCGCCATCAAGGATAAGGTGAATCTGCTGAAATTCCGCGTTTCGTACGGTCTGGTCGGCAACGACGTCATCTCGTCGGAGTATGCCGACCGCTTCCCCTATCTGACCACCGTCGATATGGATCGGGGGTACGACGTCTACATCGGCACGAACCATATTCGGAAATACGGACCCATCTTGTCGGTCTACGGCAATCCCGACGCTACGTGGGAGGAGAGCCGCAAACTCGACGTGGGCGTGGAGATCGGCCTGTTCGACAGCCTGAACATCATCTTCGACTGGTTCAAGGAGAAGCGTTCGGGCATCTTCATGCAGCGCGCGTCGCTTCCCTCGTCGTTCGGCATGTCGAACATCACGCCCTGGGCCAATATCGGCAAGGTCGACAACCGGGGCGTCGACATCTCGGTCGACTACAACAAGGCCTTCTCGAAGGATCTGATCCTTTCGCTGCGCGGTTCGTTCACCTACGCGCACAACGAGGTGGTCGAGATGGACGAACCCGCCTACAAATGGGACTACCTCTCGAAGGTGGGCCATCCGATCAACTCGATCAACTGCCTGATCGCCGAAGGACTGTTCCAGGACGAGGAGGAGATCGCCTCGTCGCCCTCGCAGGCCGCCTATGCGACGGAGTTCCCTCTCAAACCCGGCGACATCAAGTTCAAAGACCTCAACGGCGACCGTGTGATCGACGACAACGACAAGTGCTGGTACGGCAACCCGACCGTGCCCGAAATCATCTACGGATTCGGATTTTCGCTCAAATACAAGGGCTTCGACTGCTCGGCCTTCTTCCAGGGACAGGGCAAGGTGTCGATCATCATGTACGACTCCCATCCGTTCGGCACCAAGGCGACGCCGGGCGGCGGCCTGATGCAGTGGATGGCCGACGAGCACTGGCGCGAAGAGGCGCCCGATCCCAACGCCCGTTATCCGCGTCTGTCGCCCGAATGGAATACCAACAACACGCAGGCCAACTCGCTCTACGTGCGCAACGGCCGGATGCTGCGTCTGAAAAATGCCGAGATCGGCTATACCTACAAGTTCATGCGCGTCTACGTGTCGGGCACCAACCTGCTCACCTTCTCTCCGTTCAAGTATTGGGATCCCGAAAAGGGATCGGGCAACGGCCTGAGCTACCCGCTGCAACGCACGTGCAACCTCGGTTTCCAATTCACCTTCTAACCCTACAACCATTCGACAGATCATGAAAAAGATAATCAGCATACTCGCATTCACCTCATTGCTGTGCTGCTCGTGCGACTACCTCGACGTCGTGCCCGAAGGCAAGGCGACCGAGGAGGACATCTGGAAAACGACCGAGCAGGCCGACAAGTTCCGCTACTACTTGCAGACCTACATGCCCAATCTGATCGGCTACGACTGGTCGCCCGACCAGTTCGCCGGCGACGATTTCATAACGGGTGCGCGCGGCACGACCTACTACTTTTCGAGCAAGAGCCTCCTCTACAACGAGGAGACGTCGAGCAACACCTATTTCGGCCGCTGGGAGCCGAGCAGCGTGAGCGGCGGTACCAACTACGACATCTACCGGGGTATCCGCTACTGCTACTACATGCTCGACAACGTTTATAAAGTGCCGGTCATCTCGCCCGAGAACGCCGACCGTTATGCCGGTGAGGCGTGGTTCCTGATCGGCTACTACCACCAGTGTCTGCTCGAATACTACGGGCCGGTGATTCTGGTGAAACGATTTATCCCGATCGATGCGCCCGAAGAGGAGATTTTCGTACCCCGTACGCCCTACGACGATTGCGTGAAGTTCATCGCCGACTGCTACGACAAGGCGGCCGGACTGCTGCCCGAGACGGTCGTGCCGGCCGAACTGGGTATGCCGACGAAGATGGCGGCGCTCAGCTACAAGGCACGCCTGCTGCTCTACGCCGCCTCGCCGCTGGTCAACGGCAATCCCGATTACGTGGGATTCAACAATCCCGACGGTACGCCGCTGATGAACACCACCTACGACAGGGAGAAATGGAAGCTGGCGATGGATGCCGCCGAGGCGGCGATCCAGCTCTCGGAGAAGACCGGCCAGAACGGCGGCAAGCAGAATTACTACCTCTACACGAATATCGATTCGACGCTCGATGAATTCGAACAGGGCGTGAAGAACTACCACGGCACCTTCGTCGATCAGTTGTGGAACGGCGAGGAGTTCATCATGGCCAAAGGCGCGGAAACGGGCATTCAGAACATACAGCGTTACGGCGGACCGCGTTCGATCGCGGGCGACATGTCGAAAGGCTGGAAGACGACGTGCGTGCCGACGATGGAGGCCGTCGAAATGTACTACACCAAGAACGGACTGCCGCTCGAAGACGACCCGCTGACCAAGGACGCCGACCTCTACCGCGTCGCGCCGGGCGACAGCACGGCGCTGCTGCACCGCAACCGCGAACCCCGCTTCTACGCCTGCATCGGCTTCGACCGCGGGACGTTCGAGATCGACGGTACGACCATCACGCTCAAACTGCGCGGCGGCGAGCTGCACGGCAGCACGTTGAAGGAGACCGACGAGTATCAGAGCTGCACGGGATACGTCTGCCAGAAATGGATCAGCCGGACGAGTTACTACGACAAGTCGCTGAACACCTATACCTACACCCGCTATGCCTATCCCTATCTGCGGCTGGCGGAGCTCTATCTGAGTTACGCCGAGGCCGATTTCGAGTACAACGGATCGCTGAGCGGCAAGTCGCTGGAATACATCAATCGGGTGCGCAGACGTTGCGGTCTGCCCGATTTCGAGGATTCGTGGGCGCTTGCGGGCGGTATTCCCTCGGGCCAGAAACTGCGCAAGGTGCTGCATCAGGAGCGTTCGATCGAGTTCCTGTTCGAAGGCCGCCGCTTCCACGATCTGCGCCGCTGGAAGGAGGCGCCCGAGGTGATGAACAAGCAGCCGCGTTCGTGGAACCGCGACGCCAAGACGCAGGACGACTTCTATCAGGTGATCCAGGCCGCTCAGGGAGGCCGCGTGCGCGTGTTCGAATCGCCGAAGAGCTACTGGCTGGCCATTCCGCTGAACCAGATCAACAAGAATCCGCAGCTGGTGCAGAACCCGGGCTATTGAAAAACAGGATGATAACGCACATTAAATGGTGAAAAGATGAAAAGACTATTGATATATGCCCTCTGCATCGGGTGGGCCGCGACGACGGTCGGATGCAGCGATGACGACGAACGACCTGTCGCTTTCGAGGTGTCGCAGGATACGCTGTTGCTCGACAGCGATGCGGGGACGGTACATGTGATCGTTTCGGCTCCGGGAGCGTGGACGATCACCGATATTCCCGAATGGGTGACGGTGGTTCCGACCGAGGCGGACGGCTCGCGCGAAATCACGATCGACTATTCGGAGAATCTGGACGCCCTGCGTGAAGCCGACTTGAAGGTGACGTGCAACGGCGAGTTCCGCTACATCGGCATCGGACAGGAGGGTAAGAATCTCGCCGCGGCACCTACGAACGTACGGCTCTATGCCAAGAGCACCTCGTCGCTGACCTTCGCGTGGGACGATACGAACGCCGCACGCACCTACACGGTGCAGTGTGCGGACGCACCTTCGGAGGATGCCGAGCTGATGGCGCAGTATACCTACACGTGGACGACCAAATCGACCTCCGACAAGTGGCCCTACGACTATCCTACGCGCATGACCTTCCTCGGCCTGATGAAGGGCGGCGACCGTTCGGTGGGTTCGGAGGAGAATCTGATCCGCCCGGGCAAGACCTACTACTTCCGCGTGCGCGGCGGCGGTGCGAACGACGAGGCCAAGTGGTCGGAGTGGATTTCGGCGACGCCCGAGACGCGCACTGCACCTGCGGGCGAGATCTTCTACGAAGGGTTCGACCGGGCCTGCGTGGGCGGCGGCGACTGGCTCAATCAGGCTGCGTGCGCCCGCACGAAGAACGACAATACGCAGACGAGTATTTGGAAACTGCAATGGGATACGGCCGTGAAAGCTGCCGTGACGACCTACGGCAACTACTACACGGCGGCCAATTTCAACGCCGAAGTCTACAAGTGGATCGGCTATACCCGCATTTGGGATCGGGGCACCGGCAAGGGCGACATACAGCCCTGTCCGGGCTACACGAAGTGCGGCAACGGCAGCAACGTGGGCGCGTTCCGCATCCTCGCGCTGGGCGCAGAGAAGCTGAGCGCGGAGGGCGACGCCGTGACGCTGACGTTCAAGGCGACGCCGTGGAGCGAGGTGACCACCGGTGCGGGGTACACGATGGACAACAAGCTGGTAGACGTCTATGTGAACGATGCAGTCGTGGCTGCCGATGTCCGCATCACCGATTCCGATGCCGCCGACGGCGATCCGGCCGTGTTGACGGATATGGTGTGGAAAGAGGTCGTGGTGGAGATTCCCAATCTCAAACCGGAAGATACGATCACGATCATGGGTAAGACGAACGAGGCGAAGGCCGGCAAGGGGCGTTTCTTCATCGACGATGTGTCGATCGTGAAGAAATAGCGGCAGTCGCCCGATAAGTACGAGGGAGTCCGTTTTGAAGCGGGCTCCCTCGTTTCGTCGCATGGCTGCGGGCGGATCGCAAGGCGGCGTCCGGACACCGGTCGTATTTTTCCCGCATCGCATCGTGCACGCCGTATCTGCGCATTGCGGCCGGGTGTTGAAAATTTTAACGGATGACGGCTGTGGAGGGTGTCGCTCCCTGCCGACATGAAAAATCATGTCTTGTGGAGATTACACCCCGCCGTGCGAGGTAAGCGGCCGGGGAGGGGAGAAAATAAATCGCGGGTCAGGTCTCGGCCTTTGTCGTCTTGGAAAAATTGCGGATAGGGTGCGGACACGAAAAGCAAAATTCTGTCTGAATCGACGCGGTGGGGAAAGTGTGGAGAACATCCTCGAAACAGAAATCGCTTAATTCGTCATTATCAGCGAATTAAGCGATTCGTTCTGTACCCGGAGCCGGGGTCGAACCGGCACGATATTGCTATCATTGGTGTTTGAGACCAACGCGTCTACCGATTCCGCCATCCGGGCAAGGCCGTTCTTTCGTGAAAGAATCGGGTGTGCAAATGTAGGGATTTATTCTCAATTTGCAAATTCTGAACCGATAAAAATGGCTGTCGCGGTTTTTCCGCAGTCGTTACGGCCGCATCGCAGGTATACGGAGGTGCCGTATTGCGTCGATAAGGGGCGTTCGGCGGTGCTTTCCGCATACAGGCTGAGAGTGGCGGAGATGTCGTGCGGCCTCGGAGGATCGCCGGCGGACGGTCAGGAGGATGCGAAGTGCTTGCGCAGGCGTTGCGTCCTGGCCGCACCGATCAGCTCGATGAGTTCCTCGTCGGAGGCGTTGCGGATGCGTGCGACGGTGCGGAAATGCCCGAGCAGCGTCTCGACTGTGCGGGGGCCGATACCGGCGATGCCTTTGAGTTCGCTTCTGAGAAAGTCGTTGCTGCGTTTCTGGCGGTGGAAGGTGATGCCGAAGCGGTGCGCCTCGTCGCGGATATGGCACACCACTTTGAGCGGTTCGCCCGTGCGGCTGAGGTAGTAGGGCATCGGATCGCCCGGGTAGTAGATCTCTTCGAGCCGTTTGGCCAGTCCCACGATCGGCACCTGTTTTTCGAGTCCCAGTTCGCACAGGACGGCATAGGCGTTCGAGAGCTGTCCCTTGCCGCCGTCGACGATCACCAGGTCGGGCAGCTCCTGTCCCTCGGCCATGAGGCGCGTGTAGCGGCGGAAGACGATCTCGCGCATCGAGGCGAAGTCGTCGGCTCCGACGACGGTCTTGATGTTGAAATGGCGGTACTCCTTGCGCGAGGGGCGGCCGTCGCGGAAGACCACGCACGAGGCGACGGGGTTCGTTCCTTGCAGGTTCGAGTTGTCGAAACACTCGATGTGGCGCGGCTGCCGCGGCAGCCGCAGCTCCTTCTGCATGGCGTTCATCAGCCGTTCGGTATGGCGTTCGGGATTCTTGATCTCCATGTTTTTGAGCTGCTCGGCGCGGTAGATGCGGGCGCTGCGCTCGGAGAAAGCCAGCAGGTCGAGTTTTTCGCCCCGCCTGGGTACGGTGAAGGTCACCCCGTCGAAGAGCATCGTTGCCGACGGCAGGAAGGGGACGATCACTTCGCGCGCCAGTTCGCCGCCGGCGATCTGCTCGACGACGTACTGAATGGCCAGCGTCAGCATTTGCGCGCGGTCGGTATCGACGCCCGGCGTGAGCCGCACGGTCGAGACGGCCGTGATCGAACCGTTGCGGATGCGCAGGAAGTTGCAGTAGGCGGCATCGTCGTCCTCGACGAGCGAGAAGACGTCGACGTCGACGATGCGGGCGCTGACGATGACCGAACGGGCCGAATAGTTCTCCAATGCAGCGAGCCGCGATTTGTAACGCTGCGCCGTCTCGAACTGCAACGCCTCGGCCGCGCGGCGCATCTCCCCTTCGAGGTAGGCGCGCACGGGGCGCAAGTCGCCTTTGAGCACCGAGACGGCCATGTCGAGCAGCTGCCGGTACTCCTCGGCGCTCTGCGCGCCGATGCACGGCCCCTTGCAGTTGCCCAGGTGGTATTGCAGGCAGACGGTGTACCGGCCGCGCGCGATCGCTTCGGGAGCGAGATTGAGCGAGCAGGTGCGCAGCGGAATCACCTCGCGGATGAATTCCAGGATGCTGTGCTGCATCGTCACCGACGAGTAGGGCCCGAAGTATTGCGAGCCGTCGCGCTGCAATTGGCGCGTGGACTGGATGCGGGGGAAGTTCTCGCGGCGCACGACGATCCACGGGTAGGTCTTGTCGTCTTTGAGCAGGATGTTGTAGCGGGGTTGCAGCTCCTTGATGAGCGAATTTTCGAGCAGCAGGGCGTCGGTTTCGCTGTCGACGACGATGTGGCGGATCTCGGCGATCTGGCGCACCAGCACCCGCACCTTGGGGGGATGCTCCTTGTTCTGCATGAAATAGGAGGAGACGCGCTTGCGCAGGCTCTTGGCCTTGCCGACGTAGATGACCGTACCCGTCCGGTCGAGGAATTGGTACACCCCCGGTTCGAGCGGCAGCAGCGCTACCTGCTCTTTGAGCGGATTGCGGTCGGAGGAAGTCATCGCGGCGGTTATTTGGCCAGCAGCCACCAGAGGTAGGCGCCGTAAATAGCGAGGAAGAGCACCCCTTCCCAACGGTCGAGCGCACGGCGGCGGAAGGTGAAGGCGGCGGCGAAGAGGAGCAGCGAACTGAGGACGACGGCACCCAGCGTCACGGCGTCGATGCCGCCCGGCGTGAGCGGGACGACGGTGGAGCAGAGCCCCAGGATGAGCAGGATGTTGGCGATGTTCGATCCCACGACATTGCCCAGTGCGATGTCGGGCCGGCCCTTGACGACCGAGACGACCGACGAGGCCAGTTCGGGCAGCGACGTGCCGCCCGCCACGAGCGTAATGGCGATCACCGACTCGCTGACGCCCAGCTTGCGGGCGATGGCCACGGCGTTGTGGAGGAAGATTTCGCCGCCGAAGACCAACGCCGCCAGTCCCCCGACGATCATCAGCGCCATGAGCCAGCCGGCCATCGGCCGTGCGGCAGGAGTATCTTCGGCCGGCTGCTCCCTGCGGGCTGCACGGGCGGCCGTCCAGACGCTCAGCACATAGAGCAGCAGCATCGCGAGCCCCTCGATGCGGCCGATGCGTGCCGGATGCGTCGGGTCGAGCACCTCGTCGGCCAGCACGGCGCAGAGCACCAGCGACGCCGCGACGCCGACGGGCAGGTCGCGCCGGATGTTCTGCCGCGTGAGCGGCAGCGGGCGGATCAGGGCGCAGACGCCCAGAATGATGAAGACGTTGAAGAGGTTCGATCCCACGACGTTGCCCACGGCCATGTCGCCCTCTCCTTCGAGGGCCGAAAGGAAGCTCACGACCAGTTCGGGCGTCGAGGTGCCGACGGCTACGATCGTCAGTCCGATCAGGAAACCCGGTACGCGGAAACGTTCGGCCAGCGCCACCGATCCGTCGGTGAGGTAGTTGGCTCCGGCCAGTATGAGAACGAGTCCCGCGAGGAGGTAGAGGTATTCCATAATGAGTCGATGTTGTACGATTCGTCGGTAAAGACGGGCGGTCGAACAGAAATCGGGTCGGTCCGATCTGCCGGAACGCCGTCTGTCCGGACGGAAATTCCGCATGGCAAAGATACGAATAAGCCGCGGGCAAAAGCAAATTTATTTGCATTTTGCCGAGGCGGAGTATCTAAGACGCAGTCAAAGATAGAAAATATCGTGCAATTATCCGCCGGCCGCCGGATCGGAATTTGGCCGTTCGGCGGAAAAAGCCTACCTTTGACGCAATTTCGGTTGGAAAAATGAAACTTCGGACGATCTTCGGTTGTGTGCTTGCCGGCGTGCTGTGGGTGCTGCTCGCGGCCGACGCCCGGTGCGTCGCATCCGACGGGGAGACGCCGCTGCCCGCTCCGAGCGAACTGACACGGCAGGTGCCGGTGCGCGTGGCCGACGCCTACGGTCTGCGGGCGCTGTTGGTGCGGTTGAGTTTGGAGGCGGGCGATACGTCCGCATTCGACCGGATGCAGGATCTCGGCCGCGACTTTCCGTCCCGCGACGGAGCGTCCGGCGGGTGGGGACAGGATGCCTCATATGTCCTGTCGGCGGTCGAACGGCGTGTGCCCGGCGACGCGGATCTGATTCTCCTGCTGCGGAAAATCCGGATTTAGCGGATGCTCCGACCCCTGCCGATCGAGGGTTCTTCCCGCCGGCGCGCAATTTGCCGTTGCGCAATCTTTCCGACCGTTTTCGACCGGCGGGTGCCGAAACTGCCCGAATTGTGCCGAATGCGGAAAATAAAGAAGGAAAATTTTCGTTTTCGATCAGGAGGACCGCATTGTCGGCAGGCTCTTCCGGGTGCAGAAAACATCTCTTGTAAATAAACGGATTTAAAGCGATCGAGTAATTATGATTACAACCATGCTCATCCTGTTTGTCGTAGGCTATGCCTTCATCGCCTTCGAACACAAAACGGGAATCAATAAATCGGCCATCGCCCTGCTGATGTGCGGTATTCTTTGGAGTATTTTCAGTCTGGAATACCCCTCCGCCCTGCCCGGTCTCACCCAGACGACCGTGAGCGACGAGATCCTGCGGCATCTGGGGTCGACGTGCGAAATCCTCGTCTTCCTGATCGGAGCGATGACGATCGTCGACCTGATCGACTTCCACGGAGGGTTCGAGTTCATCACGCGGCGCATCACCACGCGGCGCAAGGTGCGTCTGCTGTGGCTGGTGGCGCTGCTCACCTTCTTCATGTCGGCGCTGCTCGACAACATGACCACGACGATCATCATGGTGATGCTGCTGCGCAAGATCGTCCCCACGACCAAGGAGCGGATGCTCTTCGCCTCGGTGATCGTCATTGCGGCCAACAGCGGCGGCGCGTGGTCGCCCATCGGCGACGTGACGACGATCATGCTCTGGATGAAGGGCAACGTCTCGTCGGCCAAACTCATCGAGAGCCTCCTGCTGCCCTGCCTCGTGTCGCTCGTCATCCCTCTGCTCATCGCTTCGCGCTGGCTCAAAGGGTCGCTTCCTGAAACCGATCCGGCCGATGCAGGGTCGTCGCAGCCCGATTATATCTCCGACGGCGAGAGCCGCGCGATCCTCTTCCTGGGCTGCGCCCTGCTGGTGGCCGTTCCGGTCTTCAAGAGCGTGACGCACCTGCCGCCCTACATGGGAATGGTCACGGCGCTGGGCATCATGTGGGTCTTCACCGAGCTGATGTACCGCCGCAAGCGCAACATCGAGGAGTCGATCAAATGCCGCGTGGCGAAGGTGCTCAAACACATCGACATGTCGACGATCCTCTTCTTCCTCGGTATCCTGATGGCCGTGGCGGCGCTCGAAAGCGCGGGCATCCTGTCGGGTTTCGCCACGGGACTCAACGAACATCTGCACAACGTCTACGCGATCAATACGCTGATCGGCATTCTTTCGTCGGTGGTCGACAACGTGCCGCTCGTGGCGGCGTCGATGGGCATGTATCCGATTCCCGATGCGGCGGCCGTGGCGGCGAGCGCCGATCCGACCTATGCCGCGATGTTCGTGCAGGACGGTGTTTTCTGGCATCTGCTGGCCTACTGCGCCGGCGTGGGCGGCAGCCTGCTCATCATCGGCTCGGCGGCCGGCGTGGTGGCGATGGGCCTGGAAAACATCAACTTCGTATGGTATTTCAAGAAGATTTCGCTGATGGCCTTCGTCGGTTATCTGGCCGGCATCGGGGTCTGTATGCTCGAAGTGTTTCTTTTCGGAATTTAGCCCTTAGCCCGCATGAGCGGAGCGGATCGGGCGGACTTGCCGAAAAGTCCGCCCGATTTTCGTATCTTGCGGGGGAAAACGAACGAGTTTATGAGGATTTACGAAGCGACCGAACCCTCCGACCTGTTGGCGGAGGCCTTTGCGCGGCTGCTGCCGCAGCTGTCGGAACGAATGACGGCACCCGACCGGGAGGCTGTCGCACGGATCGTCGCCTCGCCTGCGACCCGTCAGCTGGTCGCCGCAGCGGAGGATGGCCGGATCGTCGGGTTGCTCAGCGTGGCCCTTTACGACGTCCCTTCGGGGCGCAAGGCGTGGATCGAGGACGTGGTGGTGGATGCGGCGGCGCGCGGTCGCGGCATCGGCGAGGCGCTGGTACGCGAAGCGCTGGCGTTGGCGCGCCGCGAGGGCGTCGCACGAGTGATGCTCACCTCGAATGCGACGCGCAGGGCGGCCCACCGGCTCTATGAACGAATGGGGTTCGTGCGCTACGAGACGGATTGTTTCCGGCTCGATCTATGATTCCTGCGGCAGATCGCTCAGGTCGAGCGTCTCGCCGGCGAAGGGTTCGCCGGTGAGCGGCAGTACCATGGCGCGGTCGTGCGCAGGGTCGCCCGTGCCGAAGTCGAAGTCGTCGTGCGTACGGAAGCGCGCGGGGTAGTCCCCCGCGAAACCGA
>OBAI01002318.1_pt1 | contig 12222 bp, 12 predicted proteins | sample 1517461 | NCBI WGS metagenome assembly OBAI01 (sample SAMN04571696, study PRJEB22368) | human gut metagenome | biome: human gut; material: stool | host: Homo sapiens | place: Luxembourg | collected 2012-06-29
TTTTACCTCATTTTTCCTCTCATTCTCTTATATACGCTTCGTTTTGTGCCCTTTACTAATTAAAATATTAATTCTTACGTTTATGAAACAACATTTACGCTTTTTATTTACGCTCCTCTTGGCGATAGTCTATGGGGGGGCATTGTTTGGACAGACGACTGTTACAGATGAAATTACAATTTCTGGCTTGGGGCTGACTTCGTCAAGTTACACTTCATTTAGTAATAAAATACTTAAGTCGGGTGCAATTTATGCTGGTAATATGTCTGCCTCCTCGTCTACAGGATATATTCAAATTAAAAGTTCTAAAACGTCAGGTATATGTACAACAAAGAGTGGAGGAACTGTTAAGTCTATAACAATTACTTTTAACTCAAGTAGTAATACTAGTCGAAAAATTGCAGTTTTTGGTAGTAACACTTCATATAAAGCAATTTCTAATTTATATACTTCTTCAACTGCTGGTACTCAGATAGGTACCGATTTAGCACCAACAAGCAGTCAAAAAGAATTTACTTTGACTCCTACAGAGAAGTATTCAGATGTTGGAATTAAGGCTCTGAGTCCAGATGCTATCAAAATTGATAAAATCACCATTGTCTGGGAGGTTGCTTCATCTGAGCCTACTTCCACAGTTTTGTCTTTCGGTACAGATTACGATGGTCAAACAATCACGAAAAATGTAGGTGAAAAGTTTACTATTGCTGCGACATTGACCCCAGCTGTAGAGGGTGCTGAAATCAAATATGTAAGCAATGCCTCAAATGTAGCCAGTGTGAATGAAACTACGGGCGAAGTAACTGTCAATGCTGTAGGAACAGCAAAGATTACTGCTTCTTACGCAGGTAATGATACTTACGCGAAGTCGGAAAAGTCTTATACTATCAATGCCATAGATGCAAGCAAGACTGCGACTTCAATCTCCTTCCCTAAGACATCTTATACCTATCAGTATGGTGAAGATGATGGTGTTGCCATCATAGAGAATGTAGCTACTATTTTGCCTGCAGATGCTGGTAAATTGACTTATTCTATAACAAATCCAGAAGGAAATGAAATAGCTTCTTTAGATATTGATGGAACGACTGTACTGGTTGACACCAAGAAAGTCGGTACAGCAACGGTGACAGCATCTTTTGCTGGTAACGACACTTATGCCGCTTCTTCTGCTTCTTATACTATTGAGGTGAAGAAAGCTGCTGTTGTGGAAGATGGCGTGTTCGACTTTACTCAATCAGAAAACGATTATGGTTCTGGTGTAAAAGCAAGCAATGGTTCCTCGTTTGTAGATAATTCGACTTGGGTTGCAGGAAATGTAACAATGACTACGAGTAAAGGAACGGGTAGTGGAGTACGTTGGTGGTTAAATAATGACAAAACTACTGAATTACGAGTTTATAAAGGTAGTGATTTCACAATTTCAGTAGGTGAAGGATATTTTATTAATTCTATAGAATTAGATGGTGTTAGAAGTGGGTTGAAAGCAAGTGATGGTACGATGAATAATGGTACTTGGTCAGGAAAATCACAGTCTGTTACTTTTACTGCTTCTGATGACCGAAAAGACATCAAGTCCATTACCGTGTCTTACACAAAACTCGAAACCCTCACGACAGCAGCATCAGGCTTTGCAACTTATGCTGCAGGTTATGATGTGAACTATAGCGCTTTGGGCTTGACGGCATACGCCATTGCTCTGGATGAGACCAACAACAAGGTAAGCTATAACCGTTTTGAGGGCGTGGTTCCTGCAGGCAAGGCAGTGCTCGTACAGGGCGATGCAAGCAAGGAATATGAACTGACACCAGCCGAGGAGGCAGCCGACGCAACATTCACTACCGACCTGAAGGCTTCTGACGGAACAGTAACAGCAGCCGACGATAAGATTTATGCCTTCGGTACACTCAATGGCAAGTCGGGCTTCAAGCTCGTGAACAATGGTATTACGATTCCAGCCAAGAAGGGCTATTTGGAGTTGACAGGCACGACTGCAGCCAAGCCTACGTTCTTCGCATTCGATGGCATCGGTACAGGAATCAGCCACATCGAGGCAGACGCCGCCTTCCAGAATGCCGCTATCTACAACCTTGCCGGACAGCGCGTAGATAAGAGCTACAAGGGAGTAGTCATCGTGAACGGAAAGAAGATGCTTCGCAAGTAAGCAACCATAGAAAAGTTTATCCTAAAACAGAAAAGACAATGAAAAAATATATAATACCCACCATTGAGGTGATGAAGATTGCGACTGAAAGCATGATAGCAGCCAGTCCTGAAAGCGATTTGAATTCGACTGATAAAATCACCGACCAGAACCAGATAGAGGCAAAGCCCCATTCTCCCATGGATGTAGACTTCTGGGATGACGAGGAAGACAGCGACGGAGGCAGCTCCTACGATCATCACACCAAGAGCCTCTGGCATTAAAAAATATCCCCCTGCAAGCGTCCCGGCACAGCCTATGTGTCGGGACGCTTTTTTACATTATGACAGCAGGAAGCCATGAAAAAGCACGAAGATGAAACCACGAAACACGAAAAGAAGAGCAAACTATCATGACGGAAGCTTTTGTAAGTGATAAATTGTAATTAAAACACCGTCCATATATAGCAAATTGTAAGAATGAGTATATTTTTAGATTTATTTTGCATGAAAAAACAAGGATAAGAAAACAAAATGTCGTATCTTTGCACACGAAAAGAAACAAAAAGTTATTGAAACGACGGATAACATAACAAATAGTCAGACAATAACAAGAAGTAGAACAAAAGGCAAACAACAACGCAATATGAGAAGAACAGTTCATTTCACCAAGATGCAGGGAGCCGGCAACGACTACATATACGTCGACACACAGCTCTACGACATTCCCGATCCCGAGAAAGCCGCCATCGCCTGGAGTGCTTACCATACAGGAATAGGCAGCGACGGACTGGTTCTCATAGGCAAGCCCCACGACGGCAGACGTGCAGACTATTCGATGCGCATATTCAATGCCGACGGCTCCGAAGCCATGATGTGCGGCAATGCCAGTCGTTGTATCGGAAAATATCTCTACGAGAAAGGACTCACCCACAAGGACACCATTCGGTTGGAAACCCTTTCGGGTGTCAAGATACTGAAACTGCATATTCAGGATGGCAAGGAGGTGGAATCGGTGACGGTAGACATGCTGAAGCCACTACTCCAGAACCAGGAGCAGTTCGTAGGCCCTTCGGTGCTTGCCGTCGACGAGCGCATCTTCGAAGGCACCTATGTCTGCATGGGCAATCCTCACTTCGTAACCTTTGTCGATGACATCGACACCATCGACATCGCGCATTACGGCAGGTTGCTCGAATACAACGAGGCATTTCCCCAGCGCTGCAACATCGAGTTCGCGCAGCTCACCGATGCCGACACCATCCGCACCCGGGTATGGGAACGGGGCAGCGGCATCACGATGGCTTGCGGAACAGGCGCCTGCGCCACGGCTGTGGCAGCCTTCCTCACAGGACGTGCCGGCCGGAAGAGCAACATAGTGATGGATGGCGGAACACTCCAGATCGAATACAGCGAGGCCGACGGTCATGTCTACATGACAGGCCCGGCAGCCTTCGCCTTCGAGGGAGAAATTCCCCTGCCGGGGAATGAAGAGTGAAGAACAAAAATTACGGCAAACTTAAATATACATAATAAAAGGAGAATAAGAATATGGCATTAGTAAACGAACATTTCCTGAAGCTTCCCGGCAATTATCTCTTTGCCGACATCGCCAAGAAGGTGAACGCCTACAAGATAGCGCACCCCAAGCAGCGAGTCATCAGTTTGGGCATTGGCGACGTGACCCAGCCTCTCTGTCCGGCCGTTATCCAGGCCATGCACAAAGCGGTGGAAGAGATGGCAGTGCAGGCTTCCTTCCGAGGCTACGGTCCTGAGCGAGGCTACGACTTCCTGCGCGAGGCGATTATCAAGAACGACTTCCTGCCACGCGGCATCCATCTCGATGTCAACGAGGTGTTTGTCAACGACGGAGCCAAGAGCGACACCGGCAACATACAGGAGATATTGAGATGGGACAACAACATCGGTGTCACCGACCCAATTTATCCTGTCTACATCGACAGCAATGTGATGATAGGACGCGCGGGCGTCTTCGAGAACGGACGCTGGAGCAATGTGGTGTACATGCCCTGCAATGAAGGCAACGACTTCACACCCCAGATTCCCGACCACCGTGTAGACATGATCTACCTCTGTTATCCCAACAATCCCACCGGCACCGTCATCACCAAGGACGAGCTTCGCAAGTGGGTGAACTATGCCATCAAGAACGAGAGCATCATCCTCTACGACGCAGCCTACGAGGCCTACATCACCGATCCCGAGATACCACACTCCATCTACGAGATCAGAGGCGCCCGCAAGGTGGCGATAGAGTTCCACAGCTATTCCAAGACGGCAGGCTTCACGGGCGTGAGATGCGGTTACACCATCGTGCCCAAAGAGCTGAAGGCCAAGACGCTGAGTGGCGAGGAAGTAGCACTCAACCCCATCTGGGACCGTCGCCAGTGCACCAAGTTCAATGGTACCAGCTACATCAGTCAGCGCGCAGCCGAAGCCATCTACACCCCCGAGGGCAAGGAGCAGGTGAAGGCCACCATCGCCTACTATATGGAGAACGCCCATTACATGCGGGCAGAGCTTCAGCGCCTCGGTTTCAGCGTCTACGGCGGCGAGAATGCACCTTATCTCTGGGTGAAGACCCCTGGCAACACCCCCAGCTGGAAGTTCTTCGAAGAGATGCTCTATGGAGCCAGCGTGGTGTGCACCCCGGGCGTCGGATTCGGTCCTTCGGGCGAAGGCTACATCCGCCTCACCGCCTTTGGCGAGCACGACGACTGCCGCGAGGCGATGCAGCGAATCGCCAAGTGGATGGGGAAAGAGTAATCAGTAAAATAATTCAACATAAAATATATAAAGGTATGAGCAATTTAAGATTTGAAGCCGTATCAGAGGCTTCCAAGAGAAAGCCAGCTGAAGTGGCAACTCCCGGTGAGCGACCCAGTGAGTTCTTCGGCAAGAAGGTATTCAACCGACAGAAGATGTACAAGTATCTGCCAGCCAATGTTTATGAGAAACTGGTAGACGTAATCGACAATGGCGCACGACTCGACCGCAACATCGCCGACGCCGTGGCCAAGGGCATCAAGCAGTGGGCCGACGAGAATGGCGTAACCCATTACACACACTGGTTCCAGCCTCTTACCGAGGGCACAGCCGAGAAGCACGATGCCTTCATCGAGCACGACGGCAAGGGCGGTATGATAGAGCAGTTCTCAGGCAAGTTGCTCGTACAGCAGGAGCCAGACGCCTCCTCATTCCCATCAGGCGGTATCCGCTCCACCTTCGAGGCACGTGGCTATTCAGCCTGGGATCCTACATCGCCAGTATTCATCATCGACGATACACTCTGTATTCCTACCGTCTTCATCTCCTACACCGGTGAGGCACTCGACTACAAGGCACCATTGCTCCGTGCACTCCATGCTGTCAACGTGGCAGCCACCGACGTATGCCATTACTTCAATCCCGATGTGAAGAAAGTCATTTCCAATCTGGGTTGGGAGCAGGAGTACTTCCTCGTCGACGAGAGCCTCTATGCAGCCCGTCCCGACCTGATGCTTACAGGCCGCACCCTGATGGGGCACGACTCAGCCAAGAACCAGCAGATGGACGACCATTACTTCGGAGCCATCCCCGAGCGCGTACAGGCCTTCATGAAAGACCTCGAGATACAGGCACTCGAACTCGGCATCCCTTGCAAGACACGTCACAACGAGGTAGCACCCAACCAGTTTGAGCTGGCGCCAATCTTCGAGGAAACCAATCTGGCTGTCGACCACAATATGCTCCTGATGAGCCTGATGAAGAAGGTGGCACGCCATCACGGATTCCGTGTCCTGCTGCACGAGAAACCCTTCGCAGGCATCAACGGATCGGGTAAGCACAACAACTGGAGTCTCTCTACCGATACCGGCATCCTGCTCCATGGTCCAGGCAAGACACCAGAGGACAACCTTCGTTTCGTAGTCTTCATCACCGAGACCCTCATGGGCGTATACCGTCACAACGGTCTGCTCAAGGCATCCATCATGAGTGCCACCAATGCTCATCGTCTGGGTGCCAACGAGGCACCACCAGCCATCATCTCCTCCTTTCTTGGCAAGCAGCTCACCGACCTGCTCGACCATATCGAGAAGGCCGACAAGAAAGACCTCTTCGTCATGGCTGGCAAGCAGGGCATGAAGCTCGACATTCCTGAGATTCCTGAGTTGATGATTGACAACACCGACCGCAACCGTACCTCACCATTCGCCTTCACCGGCAACCGCTTCGAGTTCCGTGCCGTAGGTAGCGAGGCCAACTGTGCCTCAGCCATGATCGTGCTGAACACCGCAGTAGCCGAAGCTCTCACCGACTTCAAGAAGCGTGTCGACGCCCTCATCGCCAAGGGCGAGGACAAGACCTCAGCCATCATCGACATCGTTCGCCAGGACATCAAGGCCTGCAAGCCTATCCGTTTCGACGGCAACGGTTACAGCGACGAGTGGGTGGAAGAGGCTGCCAAGCGCGGACTCGACTGCGAGAAGAGCTGTCCTAAGATCTTCGAACGCTATCTCGACCCAGCATCCATCGAGATGTTCGAGAGCATGGGCGTGATGAAGAAGAACGAGCTCGAGGCCCGCAACGAGGTGAAGTGGGAGACCTACACCAAGAAGATACAGATCGAGGCCCGTGTGATGGGCGACCTGTCCATGAACCATATCATCCCTGTCGCCACCCACTATCAGAGCCAGTTGGCAAAGAATGTGGAGAACATGATCGACATCTTCGGCGAGGACGAGGGCAAGAAGCTCACCGCCCGCAACATCAACATCATCAAGAAGATAGCCGAGCGCACACAGATCATTGAGACCGGTGTCGAGGAGTTGGTCAATGCCCGCAAGGTGGCCAACAAGATCGAGAGCGAGCACGACAAGGCAATCGCTTACCACGACACGGTGGCTCCAAAGATGGAGGAGATCCGTTATCAGATAGACAAACTGGAGCTCACCGTAGCCGACGAGCTCTGGACGCTGCCTAAGTATCGTGAGCTCCTGTTCATCCGATAATGCCGTAACATTTCAAACGGCTGCACTCCGCCGTGCGTAGCGGAGTGCGCTGTTAACTCTTCATCAGATACAGAACAGAAAATGAACGATCAATCTATTTCTTTTATTGGTTGTTTAAGTTTGCGCGGAGTGTGGTTGTGAAATCGTGCTCCGCTTTTTAATGCCCTTTTGTTCCTGTCTGTCAAAGATGGCTTCCAAAGTCGAAAATGACTAATGACTAATGACTAAATCTTGCGAAACTGGCACTACTTTATCGAATTCTACTTTTTCCCCGTCTATTATTACATAAGCGTTGTCATTTTCTCTTAAAATATGAACAGCAGTGATAAAATAGTCATTCGCAAGAAATCCATGACCAACTTGTTTTTCGCCTCTTATTATAGGATATATATATTGTTTCATGCTACTATTATTATAAAACGATTATTCAATTTTGAACCAACCGCATTCTCTGCATAATTGACTATCGATGAATTGTCCATCAGCAGTACTTCGCTGCCAGGACTAATATATTTTGTCCGACGCTCGTTTTCAGCCTTGTCCTCAATGACAATGATGAACTCGCCCACCTGTGCCGTAAATTCAGGGAAGCCTTGTTTGCCTGTACCACGCTTCGATGAGGTGGCCAAAGCCTCCTGCACCTCTTTTATTCGGCTACCGTTAGGTTCTGCATCAATGCCTGCCTCCCGCAGCAATCTTGCTATCAGTATGTCTGTTTTCTTCTCGTTAGCCATATATCTAAAATACTTCCTATACAATAGATGAATCACAAAAGATGCTTGTTATTAGGCATTGGCATAATCTGTGTGATAATACCATACTCTTCAACATCTTTGTTATCATTTATATTATACATATCTATAACCGTATCACCATATTTTATCCATTCTTCTTCTGAGATATTGAAATAGCCCAATGCTTCTCGAAGTGTATCTGGGTAATCTTTCATATGAGGGTCTTTAACCCAGTCATTTAAAATACTGTTACGAATGAAATCTTGATTTTTCTTAGTGTAATCAGAATGTTCACGTGACAAGTATTTAATAACACCAATATAGAACATGTGCTTGCCAATCAGCTTCCAGCGTTCTGCTGAAAGACCAAGTAAATTCAATGATTTTTCAAAGGATTCGTCCACATCAAGCAGTTCTTTAATACGCTCTTTTTCTGAATAATATTCAAATCTATACAACTGTCCGTTCCTATATGCAAGTGCCTCTCTGGCCAGACGAATCTCCTTTTTGCTTGCAGGCTCTGCTATATCATGTGCTATCCCTGCAATTGTGCTTGCGGCAGAATGAGCAACTTGTCCTATAGCTTCGCCATATTTTTCTCTTGTTGTTTCCTTTTTTGAGTCCTGTGCAAAAAGATAAACAACCAAGAATACTATAGCTACAATTACAAAGATTGTTTCCATAATCTACTTGAATAAATCTTCCGTCCTTTTCTTTTGTGTACTCTTTGAAATGTATTCTTGATAACACTTATCTATAGCCGATATTAAAAAGGGAATATCTTTTGGTGATAGATACCAAACATTGTAATTAGGAGTACGATCATAGAAATATTGCCAAATTCTTATTTCACAGCGTGGTACGTAATTTCGTATGACAAAATAAGGCTTTACTATTACCTTTGTTGCGTTTCCGGCATAGGCATCGCAATCAAAGGTGGAATAACTAATTTTACAAGGCATTTCTTTTTCCACCTCTTGTACTTTGTTTGATTTAGCGGTAGCTATCCATTGCTCGTATTTTGTTTGCAAGTTTCTTAGTTCTGACTTGAAAGTCATCATATTATTTCCCAATGATGAAAAATGGATGCCGCTTTCACCTAATTTGCTGTACCAATCACAAATCCTGACAACATTTATCCCATTTTCTGTGTAATAGCTAAGTTCGAATCTATTACCACCTTCAGTATTTACTACTACATTTCCCATAAGCCCATTACTTATGGTCTGGGCATTTAACCATGTACATATAAATGTTGCCACTAATGTTAATACTATTTTATTCATATTTATAATAGTTTTGATTTTTCTTTTACCTCTATCAATTCTCCATATGTTAGATTGTCTTTAGCAAGAATCGCATATAGTTCATTTGCTAATGAAACTTTCTCTGCATTGTAAGGATTGAGAAATCTCTTTGGATTGACCTTTTCTCTTAAATCTTCCAACTCTGCCTTATCAATAAAGTTAATTCCAAGTTCCGATGATGCTTGTATTTGGATTTCTATTAAAGCATCATTATTATCTGGAGTGGTTTCAAGTAATCTTTTATAGATTATATTAGCTTTATCAACTTTCTCCTTGTCATAATTATCTATAAAATTCTTTGGATTACATAATCTGACAAGGCGTTGATATAATGTTTCGGACTTTTTCTTGTTTACCTTACTCTCCTTAATAGTCAGTGGAATTATTAGTGACATGAATAAGACAGTTAGACTTATTCCCCACCATAGAAGAAGTTGATTCCGGTTTTCATTTACGGCCCAATCTTTTTCTTCAATCATATAATGCCTTTCTTGTGTAGCTGCAATAAAGACCCTGTAATAACCATTGTGCATCCATCCATTTTCGTATGGCATTGTTCGTTGAGCTTCATCATAGCTCTTCCCCTCTGGCTGATATATAGGAATCCCGGCTTTCCAACTATTGGGATTTTTATTCTCAACAATCCAGAAATATTCATTGCTGCTATCATGAATCTTTGACCAAAGACGATTGTTAGAACCTTTACTAAAACGTTCTGAATAACCAGATTTTGGATTGGTAGTATAAAACTCGAAAGCTTCATTAACAGCCTGCTCAACGGTATAATAGTTTCCCCATTCAGATTTTTTAAGCCCTACTTTATATGGGAAAATAGTATTGGTTTGAATAAAATCTTCATCGAGTCCTCTACAATATATTCTAATGATACTCCAACCATCATCTTCCTGATTCGGATATTTGTCACCCCAGTTGAGTTCATACAATGATGCCAAGTCACCATAACTTTGCTTCCAGTCATCAACTATCTTCTCGTCGATACTTGGATCAATAGCTGCAAGTCCGCCTTTGGACGGTTTAGAAGGTATGGCGACTTTCTTATAGTGTCGAACTAGACTACCACTATAAGCGACATCGAAAAATCCATCGTCATTTGAGACAAACATATCCCCACTTGACTGACCTTCAAAAATAGATTCCACATTCTCTCTGATTTCAGATCGTAACCTAATACGCTTGTTATCGATATAGTAGTATACACCGAACACCATACTAATCATAGATACAATCCAGAGAATCCAGAGAATTATAATGATATTTTTTCTTTTCATTTTGTATAAGAATTAGAAGATTGGGGTTTATGTTCAAAGCGGACAAGTTCGTTTAAATCCACATTTAGTAGTTCCGCTATCTTCATTAGATTTGCTAAATCAGGCTGACATGTGTTAGTGCACCATTTAGAAACGGTTCCTTGGTCTTTGCCCAATTGTTCGGCAAGCCATTTGTTTGTCATCTTCTTCTCTGCAAGAACTACTTTCAGCCGATTAAGGTCTCTATTCTCCATTTTATTTTATTTTTGTTTTTACTTGGCAAAGTTAATAAAATACATTGAGATTATGCTTTTAATTCTCAAATTTTATTTCAAATTTACAAATAATTGAGATTATTTCAACATTTTGCAATCTATATTGGCTATTTTGACTATCGGAAGACTATACTTTTGAAACCATTTTTTTTGACCTCTGAGAGAACGCTTCAAATGACAAAACGGAAAATTTCCGTTGTTTTCCGTGTTAAGATATGTTAAGCAGATGTTTTCATTTTGGGGTTTTTGAAATTTTTGTTTCCAGTTTGTTTCTTTTGGTTGTTTTGGCTTTCGTGGAGTATTGATATACAGTACTTTACAACTCGAAAGCAGATTCTCAAGAAGAAGATTATGAAGCCTTGAAAGATTTTAAAGAGATTGCAGCAGTCTATTATCCCGACTTCGACACATGAGATTATCCCAAGGGACACTTCGACGAGACCTGCATGGATGCAGTTCCCTTGTCATTCTATATCATCACACTTTCCTCATCCTTCGAGGATGCCTTTCGCCTTGCCATTTCTCATGGTGACGACGGCGACACTTGCTGAAAGGTTCATCAAAAAATCGAAAATGACTAATGACTAATGACAAAATCTTGCGAAGATCATCAAAAATCGAAAATGACAAAAATGACTTTGACAAAAATGACTAATGACTAAATACAAAAAATCAGGCTCACCCCTTATGGAGCGAGCCTGATTGTATTAGATTTTCCTGTCACGTTTCACCAGAGTTGCTTGTCACCTCTGCTGTCAAGTCGCCCTTGGTGAGGCGGAAGGTGCGACCCTGGGCAATGGCTGCAAGCATTTTGGGAAGCTGGGCAAGAGTGGCGAATGCGAAGAGGAGTCCTACAGCGGAAAGAACACTGCTGTCGATTATTCCTAATGGAGGACTCAGAAATCCAGCTACGAGAAGAAGGATGGAAAGAATCAGCGAGACATAGAATGTTTTCATCAATATAAGTATTTATCAAAGTTTTGTCAAGAAGATTTTTGTCTTTGTCAAGAATATCGACCTGTACGGTTGAAATTACCCAGCACGCCCTGAAAGGGCAGAAGCTCTTAGCCCAGGGCAGCGCCCTGGGTTGTTTTGGACGCAAATCTGTCGCCCTGTAAGGGCAAAAGCTTTAAAAATCAAGGCAATACATAAAGCTTTTGCCCTTACAGGGCGCCTTGCTGATTGCCATTATACCCAGGGCGTTGCCCTGGGCTAAGAGCTTCTGCCCCTTCAGGGCGTGCTGCTTGTGACCATAACAATCCTGGGCTAAGAGCTTCTGCCCCTTCAGGGCGTGCAGCTTGTGTCCATAACAATCCTGGGCTAAGAGCTTCTGCCCCTTCAGGGCGTGCTGCTTGTGACCATAACAATCCTGGGCTAAGAGCTTCTGCCCCTTCAGGGCGTGCAGCTTGTGTCCATAACAATCCTGGGCTATGAGCTTCTGCCCTTCAGGGCGTGCTGCTTGTGTCCATAACAATCCTGGGCTAAGA
>OBAI01002320.1_pt1 | contig 12214 bp, 13 predicted proteins | sample 1517461 | NCBI WGS metagenome assembly OBAI01 (sample SAMN04571696, study PRJEB22368) | human gut metagenome | biome: human gut; material: stool | host: Homo sapiens | place: Luxembourg | collected 2012-06-29
CCATGCGGTATTATGAGGTGGAACATATCCGTACCATCCTCGGATGCGAAATATACCGCAACTCTTTCATGGGACAGACAGTGGAATACTGTATCCGCAAGGACGGACTGACCTACCATGACAGGAACATGGAAAGGCTCGCCTCCGGCCTGCAATACAAGATCCGTCAGTTGAAGGAGCAGGCTATACTCCCCAAAAGTACTGATGACTCTATAGAAATCAACGCAGAAACGGTACACCGCAATATGGGATATTGTCTGACCGGAATAGAAGCCTTTGCGGAAGACTACGGACTGGACGTAACCCGGACCTATACCCTGAAAGCGCTGAAGGACGTTATCCATGAACAGGGATACAAGCCTTCACTGGAGAAATACAAAAAAGAAGTCCAACATCTAAATCTTATCTGAATATGAATATTTTCCAAAAAAGAATTGAAAACCTGTGCGATGAAATCATCGGCAGGATACTTGCACTGATGCAGGCAAACTCGGTTTCCGAAGTAATACTTAAAGACAATGACAATCCGGTTTACGTAATCTGGTTTGACAAGATAGGTGATCCGTGCGAATGTTCCGTACACAAGGTAACTGCTGTCGGAGAAGGAATCACACTTGAAGTCCATGATAAGATAACCGGAGAAAATTATAAGGTAACAAGCCGCCATGAGGCGGCTCTGGCCAATCCGGTATGGCTTAACAATATTCTGGAAGCCATAACAAACATCTTCCATATAAAAGAAGATAATGTTATATGCTGCAAATGCGGAAGTACGAACGTAACCTGTGAAGCGATGATAAATCCCAATACAAAGGACTTTGACCACTATACTGATGAGTCTTTTCAGTATGGGTGGTGCGACAACTGTAAAACCGGAACAGTCATAAGCGACACATCTGAAGTAAAGAAGGGAATATCTCAGAAATATAAAGAGTTTACAGAGACTTACAATACCGAACCGCAACTGGCCTTATGCCGTATCATCTGGAAAGATGATATGAAAGAAACGGAAGTTTCCATAGCACTCGAAAACATTCCGGAAGAGCATGATGATGCCATCTTCTTCTATTGCGACAGCCTGTCCGATTTCATGGCGTTGGCAGAATACGGAGGAGAAGACTTCATCGTTACGGAATGTTTTAACTTTACCAACTTGGAAAATGAGGAATAATTTATTTTCATCTTTTCAAAGTTGCCTGATATGTAAACTTTATATATATTTGCAGCATGAAACAGGAAAGGACCATATCAGCCTACAAGAATTATTTCATGGACTTTATCTCATCTCTCAGAAAAGAGGAAGCCCGTAAGATATACTACATTCTTGATATGCTGAAAGTACAGGAAAGGGTAAGCAGCAAGTTCGTAAAGTATCTGCGCGAAGAGCTCTATGAAATCCGTGCTGAATATGGAGGCAACATCTTCCGGGTATTCTTCATATTTGATGACGGGAACATCGTAATCCTGTTCAACGGATTTCAGAAAAAGACACAGAAGACACCGCCTTCTGAAATAGAAAAGGCATTAAAGATAAAGGAGGAGTATTATGAAAGCAAGAAATGAAAACCTGACCAGCATCGATGCTATCATGGATGCGGAATTCGGCAAGCCGGGAACACCTGAACGTGAGGAGTTCCGTAAGGAGGCATACGCCTACTGCATGGGACAGATTATATGCGATGCCAGAAAGAAGGAAAAGATGACCCAGTCCGAACTGGCTGAAAAAATCGGGACCAACAAGTCCTATATCAGTACGTTCTGCCGTATCATTGATGCACTCGGATTGAAGATTGAAATTGTCAAACCGGTATTATAATGGAAAATTATCAGGAAAAAGCCAGAGAAAACTTTTACCGTAATCGTCCATACGGCATTCACATTGATTATGTCCGGAAAGGATTTGTACTGTTCAATCACTATACAAACAGTCTCGGGAAACAGGAAACCGGTTCTATTGAGGAACTTCCCCTTGAAAAATTTAAGGATGTGGACGCGATACCATTGAACGGGAAAATTATAAAAAATAGTAACCAGACAACAGATATCTATTTCTATACAGACGATTCAAATCCTTACAAAAACATGAAGCTGGATATGGATGCGTTAAAACAGTATAACCGGTTTATTTATCCCCTGTCACTTTTTTTAGACAGGATATTATAAAATAAATAGTTGTAATACCTTACTCAAGTCCTATACAAAAGAGAAAATATCAAAGATATATTTAATCAAACCAGCTACAACACTAATGTTCAGAAAGGTGATAGTCTTATCAAACTTATGCTTTGGTAAATTTTCTTTGGACAGTAATTGATTTATTGTTTAATTAACTTTTTAACTTTTCTGTTCAAAATAAGCAGTTGATTATTTTGAGAATGATATCGCTCAAAGGAATGACTAAAACAAATTATTTCACATCATAAGTGTAGATACTAATTGAAAAGTGCGCCAATATTCCAGTTGAAAATTGCGCCACCATAGGATAAGTATAATGACCTTTGTATAATCCAAATGCAAAGGTAAAATGAAGACTATGGTAGAAAGACAATCAATAATACACATGTATAGAGTATGCGGTTATAGCAAACGGCGTATCTCTCGTGAACTTCATGTCAGCCGTCATACCGTTGACAATATTCTTTCAAAGTACGAATCAGCCATCCGCACGGACAATCCAGAAGAGGCTTTGAGTGATTTGCTTACCATCCAGCCCAGGTATGACAGTTCCAGACGCCGTCCTCGCCGGCTCACACAAGAGATTAAGGATAAGATAGGATTTTGCCTGAAGAAGAATGCCGTTAAGATAGCTACCGGACTTCGCAAACAGCGCATGTTGAAAAAGGATATCCACCAGTTTCTGTTATCTCAAGGATACACCATCAGTTACGCCACAGTATGCAGTTATATAAAAAATATAGAGTCATACAAAGAGAAGAAAAAGAGCGAAGCCTTTATCCGGTTGTTCTATGAGCCTGGATGCATTGCCGAGTTTGACTGGGGTGAAGTTCTTCTTTTTATTGACGGCGTCAAAACCAAGTTTTATCTGGCCGTATTCACTTTCGGGCATAGCAATGGCAGATACGCCTATCTTTTCAGGCATCAGAATACGCTTGCCTTCATGGAATCCCACCGTAACTTTTTCAGGGATATACATGGTGTCCCCGCCATGATGATCTATGACAATATGCGTGTAGCCGTCAAGAGCTTTGTCGGTGGTGATAAGAAACCTACAGAAGCTTTGATGAAGATGTCCGGTTTCTATTGTTTTGAGTACCGTTTCTGTAATGTACGGGCCGGATGGGAGAAAGGACATGTGGAGCGCAGCGTGGAATATGTCAGAAGGAAAGCTTTCTGCCTGACAGACCATTTTGGTGATATACATTCTGCCCAGGAGCATTTAAACCGGGTATGTATGCAGGTCAACAACGAGCAAGGCAGTCTTTCAACAGCGGAGAAAACATCACGTCTGGAAGCTGACCTGTCATCGCTGAAGCCTTTTCCTGGTAATCTGGGCTGTTTTGAGGTCTATGAGTACATTGTGGATAAATGGTCAACTATCAGCATGAAAAATGTTCATTATTCCGTACCTGATTCTCTTGTGGGAGAAAAAGTACATGTCAAGGTTTATAGTGAAAAAATCGTCATCCTGTACGGGAAGGAGAAAGTGGCCTCTCATCAACGCAGTTATTGCGGTGGAGACTGGTGCATCAAGCTGGAGCACTATTTGCGTACACTTTCCCGTAAACCGGGGGCATTGCCCCACTCTGTGGTTTGGCAAAGAGCACCGGAAGAACTGAGAAGGCTGTATGACATCCATTTCAAGGAGGACAACAGGACGTTTGTTCTGTTGCTGGACTATGCCCGAAAAAATGGATTTTCCGGAACGGACATTGTCACGGCATGCAAGGAGCTGACCGGACGTGGTGTCAGAAAGATATCTCCGGACCAGGTAAAGGCCATGCTGCATGGTAGCGTACAGGGAGAGACAGAAGAAACCATGGAACCGCCTGTTCTCCCGGCACAACAGGAGAATATAGAAAGAGAAGCTGTGGATATGCTTGAAGGCATCACGGCGCTCATGACAGGATACAATGAAGTGCATGATATAATACCAACCATTTAAGTTTATAATATATGAAATCAGAAAAAGAAACCATTTATGACTATGCTGCAGAACTGAAGCTTCTGGCCTTTAAAGAGGAACTGGAATGCACCCTTTCATTGGCAGCTGAAGAAAACTGGAACCATCTGCAGTTCTTGACGGAATTGCTTGGAAAGGAAAGCGCCAGGAGAAGGGAGTGTAGAAGAAGATCAAGGATAAGATCTGCGGGATTTCCACAAATGAAGTATCTGCATGAGCTTGTTATGGAAGACATGCCCAAAGAGGCACAGGTAATATTACCTGAATTGGAGACACTGGACTTCATCAGACAGGGAAGAAACCTGGTCCTGTATGGAAATCCGGGAACGGGAAAGACGCATATTGCTACGGCTTTAGGAATAAAGGCCTGCCAACAGGACTTTACCGTATTGTTTACTTCAGTGCCGGTCCTGCTTACCCAGATAAGGGAGGCTAAATCAGCAAAGACACTGAGGACGCTACAATTAAGGTTTGAAAAATACGATCTGGTCATCTGTGATGAGTTCGGATATGTCAGTTGTGACAAGGAAGGAGGAGAACTGCTTTTTAACCACCTGTCGTTAAGAGCCGGAAAAAAGGCTACAATCATTACTACTAATTTGGCTTTTAACAGATGGAATGAAATCATAAAGGACAAGGTGCTTGTGGCGGCAATGGTTGACAGGCTTACACATAAAGCTTATCTGGTTAATATGACCGGACTGTCTTATAGGCTTAAGGAAACACAAAAAATGAGACAAGATAAATGAATATTTTAAACTTATAGTAATTTTGTAACAAGTTATGGATGGAGCTCTTTTCAATTAGAATACAGCGCACTTTTCAATTAGTATCTACATTATATTCTATATATGGTCTCACAAATACTGTGAAAATCCACCTTCCCAAATAACAAAACATAGACTGCTTATCAAATCCCGAAATAAGACAGGGATTTCAGCTCTCTCCGATCTGCATAGTCAGGTGGCTTCGCTATGTTTTTACTCCTACATATAGTTCTTTTCTTTCTTCTTTTCCTCTGTTTCTCGTTTTTTTCTATCCTTCGTATGACATTTGATGACACCTGATGACATCTAATGACATCTATTTGTAAATCAGACATTTATTCAATTTATCATCTTACATTTGGACTGTGAAACAAATCAAGTAGTCACTCAAAACAAAAGATTATGGCACAAGAAAACAGTCCTGACAAGGAAAAAAGGCAAAGCCGAACAAAGAAACTGGAAAAGCCTTATGTGGAACAAATTGACGAGCTTCTGCTGGTACATAACAAGAATGATCCAAAGAAAGGTTTGGGAGTAGTCAGCAAGGTGGACGAGAAAGGCAATTATCAGACGGTTGCACCGGAAGAGAAGAATGAGAACTCATTCCTTAAATTCGACAAGAATTCAAGCATCCTCGAAAACTTCATCAAGAATTTCTGGAGCCAGCTGAAGGAGCCTACGCACTTCAGACTTATCCGTATGACCTTCAACGATTACAAGCAGAACCTGGCCGAAGGCAAGAAAACAGATGCGGTAAAGGAATTCCTGAAACGCTATGAAATCGTACCGAAGGCAAACAATCAGAAAAACAGTCAAACAAAAGAGGAGGAAACAACAATGGCAAAGAAGCAGGAACAAACAACACAGGCACAACCTGAACAAGTATCACAGGTGGAAGCTGCCGCACAGGGACGTGAACAGCAGGAACCGCAACGCCAGCAGACACCCACATACCGCTACAACGAGAACATGATTAACTGGGAAGAACTGGGTAAGTTCGGCATATCCAAGGAAATGCTGGAGCAGTCCGGACAGCTTGACAGCATGCTGAAAGGATACAAGACAAACAGGACCATGCCACTGACACTCAACATTCCTGGGGTACTGACCGCAAAGCTGGACGCACGCCTTTCATTCATATCCAACGGTGGGCAGGTCATGCTGGGTATCCACGGTATCAGAAAAGAACCGGAACTGGACCGTCCTTATTTCGGACATATCTTCACGGAAGAGGACAAAAAGAACCTGCGTGAAAGTGGAAACATGGGACGCGTGGCTGACCTTAACCTGCGTGGCAACACGACAGAGCCGTGTCTGATTTCCATCGACAAGAATACCAACGAACTGGTAGCCGTCCGACAGGAACATGTCTATATCCCGAATGAAATCAAAGGTGTGACTCTGACTCCGGAAGAAATTCAAAAACTGAAAAACGGAGAACAGATATTCGTAGAGGGAATGAAGTCCAATCAAGGTAAAGAGTTTAATGCCAATCTGCAATACAGTGCGGAAAGAAGAGGCATCGAATTTATCTTCCCGAAAGACCAGGCCTTCAATCAGCAGACGCTCGGCGGTGTACCGCTTTCCCCCATGCAGCTCAAAGCGTTGAACGAAGGACACACCATCCTTGTAGAGGATATGAAACGAAAGAACGGCGAGCTGTTTTCCTCCTTCGTTACCATGGACAAGGTAACAGGCGGTCTCCAATATACGCGCCACAATCCGGAAACGGGAGAAATCTACATACCGAAGGAAATCTGTTCGGTACAGCTCACACCGGAAGACAAGGAAGCGTTACGCAAAGGACAGCCCATCTATCTTGAGAACATGATCAACCGTAAAGGTGAGGAATTCTCATCATTCGTCAAGCTGGATCTTGTGAGCGGAAGACCCCAGTATTCCAGAACTCCGGACGGTTTCAACGAACGACAGACACCGACCATCCCTGCCGAGGTTTACGGACACCTGCTTTCGGCACAGGAAAAAGCAAATCTTCAGGACGGAAAGGCTATCCTCGTAACGGGTATGAAAGGTCACAACGGCAAACAGTTCGATTCATACATAAAAATCAATGCTAATACCGGACAGATGCAATTCTTCCAGGAGAATCCGGATGTCCGTCGCAATACTTCACAGCGTGCTTCACAGACTGACAATACCCAGCAGCAGGAACAGAAGAAGGGAGCAAAACAGGCTGTCTGAGCAAAACAGGATTCAAATCATCAACTACTAAAAAAGGAAAAAACATGAACAAGACCAATCATCATATCTACAAGGCTGAACAAATCGACTGGGGAAAACTGGAATCGGTAGGTATCAGCAGATCGCAAATTGAAAAGGACGGAAACCTGGACCTGCTCCTTCAGGGAGAGGAAACCAATGTCATGTCCATTAAAATCAAGACACCTGTATTCTCACTGACCATGGATGCCACACTCAATCTGATTGAAGACGAGAATGGAAATCCGGTCATCAGCATAAACGGTATCAACCCTTCAGGTGAATAAGAATCCATAATGTATCATCTCTCTTTCCATACGGTAAGTCCGTATGGAAAGATATAAAACAGAATTTATCATGATTGCCATATTAACAGACAAACCAAGTGTAGGAAAAGAAATCGGAAGAATCATCGGTGCAACCAAAGTAAGAAACGGATATGTGGAAGGAAACGGCTACATGGTTACGTGGACTTTCGGGAACATGCTGTCACTGGCCATGCCGAAGGACTACGGAACCCAGAAGCTAGAACGAAACGATTTTCCTTTCATCCCGTCCGAATTTGAGCTGATGGTACGTCATACACGCACCGAGAACGGATGGATACCGGAGATTGATGCCGTACTCCAGCTTTAAGTAATCGAAAAAGTGTTCCAGGCATGTGACACCATCATTGCGGCTACCGATGCCAGCCGTGACGGGGAAATGACATTCCGCTATGTCTATCAATACCTAAACTGTACACAGCCTTGTTTCCGTCTGTGGATTTCCTCTCTCACCGACGAATCTGTACGTCAAGGTATGGAAAATCTGAAACCAGACAGTTGTTACGACAGCCTGTTCCTTGCTGCCGACAGCCGCAACAAGGCGGACTGGATTCTCGGAATCAACGCCAGCTATGCCATGTGCAAGGCGATGGGATTCGGCAACAATTCCCTCGGACGGGTGCAGACACCGGTACTGGCCGTCATCAGCAGACGCTACCGTGAAAGGGAGAACCATATTTCATCGGACAGCTGGCCCATCTACATCAGCCTGCAAAAGGACGGCATCCTTTTCAAGATGCGCCGCACACAGGATATTCCCGACAAAAAATCCGCTACAATGTTTTTTCAGGACTGCAAGCTGGCACATCAGGCACAGATTACCGGTATCCGTCACAGTATTAAGGAAATACTTCCACCGGATCTGCTTGACCTGACACAACTTCAGAAGGAAGCGAACATCCGCTATGGTTTTACCGCATCAGAGGTGTACGACATCGCACAGTCTCTTTATGAAAAGAAACTGATTTCCTATCCAAGGACTTCCAGCCGTTATCTGACGGAGGATGTGTTTGACTCGCTTCCACCAATCATGGCGCGTCTGCTTTCATGGGAGCTGTTCCCTGCCGCTAAAGGAACTGCAAGTATTGACATATCCAGTCTATTCCGCCACGTAATAAACGCAGAAAAGGCCAATGTACATCATGCCATCATCATTACAGGTATCCGTCCCGGGAATCTGCCCGAAAAGGAAATGCTGGTCTATAGGCTTGTTGCCGGAAGAATGCTTGAAGCATTCATGCCTCCGTGCCGCATAGAAACGACTGACATTGAGGCTATATGCGCCGCACAGCATTTCAAGGCCGAACAAACAAGAATCATTGAAGCCGGCTGGCATGACGTGTTCATGAATTCTGACATGGTTCCAAAATCGGGATATTCCGTCAATGAACTCCCCGAAGTGGAGAAAGGTGATACCTTGAATGTATGCGGACGCAACCTGGTACACAAGAAACAGCTACCGGTAAATCCGTTCACGGATGCAGAGCTGGTGGAATATATGGAACTGAACGGACTGGGCACGGTATCATCACGTACCAATATCATCCGTACACTAGTTAACCGTAAATATATCCGTTATTCAGGGAAATATATCGTTCCGACCCCGAAAGGTATGTTCACCTACGAAACTATCCGTGGAAAGAAAATTGCGGATACTTCACTTACCGCAGACTGGGAAAAACAGCTGGCCGGACTTGAAAGCGGAATGATAACCAGACAGGACTTCCTAAATAGGATCAGAACTCTCGCCAAGGAAATGACCGATGACATTTTCAACACCTATTCCCAAAAAGAAAAAGTATCTATACTAAAGTAACCAAGAGAAAATCTATCTCAAATTTAAATTACTAAAGTAAAAATTCCATGTTAAAACAAAATCTCCTGCTTTTAGCTATACTATTAGAATAATCAAAGCTAAAAACAGGAGGTTCTGAATACAAAATAGCTAACTAATTGCAGTTAAACAATAAATCAAAGTTTGTATTACTCTTTGTAATGTTATTCATTAAAACTTATTATTTCATACTCATTCAACTTTTAATAAAGCTGTTGTATAAGAAAATCGTCCACTTTCTGGTATGAATAAGTATATCAATTCACCTTTTTTCAATTTAGACGAATGAAACAATTCACTAAGCATTATAAAAATACTTGCTGAACCCACATTACCCACAGAGCAAAGATTAGTAAACCATTTATTTTCAGGAAGTAATAATCCTTTTTCTTTAAGTTTGTCTGCTAATTTATGGTAAAAAAACATAGAAGAAATATGCGGAAGAAAATAATCCACATCCGCAAAATTTAGCTGGTGTTTCTTACAACTATTTGCTATATGTTGTACGGATTTCTCAACACCATACTTTGCCAACAGTTTTATATCTTGCTTTATTGCAAAAATTGATTGCATCTGCCAATCAATAGGACGCATAAGTTTCCAACTAGCCCATTCTCCACTTACAGTCTTTTGTAATCCTTGTGACATACATACATCAAGCTCATTAGCATAAGATACGGATTCTATCCATTCTATTTTTAATGATATTCCATCTGATGGCATATCTGACAACAATGCACATCCTGCTCCATCAGATAACATCCATCTAAGAAAATCTTTTTCAAATGCAATATATGGATTTGATTGAATTTCATTCATCATCTTATATTCTTCCTCAAAAATATTTGAACGAAGTAATGGAGAAAATAATTCAGATCCCCCACATATAGCATTATTTGTATGCCCAGATAATACAGATAAAAAGCAATATTCCAAAGCATGGGCAGCAGAACAACATACCCCAGAAGGAGATAAAATTGGAATAGGATTACTGTCTTTCAGTAAACCATGAACCATTGACGCATGTGAAGGCATCATTTGGTCAGGCGTAGAAGTTCCACATGATAGAAGTTGAACATCATTAGCTGTAAATTTATCATCAAATAAACCTGCAATGGCATTTGCCATGAGTTCAGCATTGGTATGAGTATAATTCCCATTTTTTATAGCATAATATCTTTGCTTTATTTGATTTTGACTAAGTATAATTCTCTTTATGCGTGAAGAATGTCCTCCTATATATCCTAGAACATCTTCCATCGCATCATTTTCAACTGGTTCATTTGGCAAAAAACTAGACAAATTAGTTATATAAACATTTTTACCCATAAAAAATATCAATAATTTAATTTAATTTATAAACAGTACGTTCTGTCTAATTTTACAAAGATACTATTATTTATGGATAAATAGATAAAACACTTAATTATTTTGAAAATTTAAACATTAACGGGTGAGTTTAGAATATAAATTTCGAAATTTTTCTAATAAACACTTTATATCGTATCCATTAAAAGTAGTCATACACATGTATGAATAGCCATAGTAAATCTCTAAAAATGACAAACTTTCAACTTCAACATCTATATTATTTCTTATTTCTTGTTTTTCTATACCTAATAGCAAAATTTCTTTCCAAAAATCTTTTTCTTTTGCTAAACGTAACTGTGTTAAACTCGGCATTTCATTTAAAAGATTCATACAATTCGCTGCAATATAAATAAATGCACGATTAATATTCAGAATACCTATGCCTGTGAAAAAATCTTGTTGGCGTCGTTTTACATCAACAAAACTTTCAATATTATCCCACATACTTTTTGATGCATCAATTGTAGGTAAATCATATTCTTTATTAATAATGAATTTATCAATAACAGATGACAATATTTGATCTTTAGACTTAAAATGGTATAATATAGCACCTCTACTTAATCCTGTCACTTTTTCAATATCAGAAAAAGTAATATTACTGAAAGGTTTAATAGCAAATAATTTAAAACATTCCAGCAGAATCTTCTGTTTACTTGCATTATTAGAATCTTTATATCGCATACTACATAATATTTATTGCAAATTTAATAAAAAAATAAAAGAAGCGATGAAAAGTAACTATTTTTTTAACTCAAATACAAAACTATAAAATTATTATTTAAATAGCTGTTCAATATCCTCAATATAGGTAATTTTATAATCTGAAATATTAGTATTTATATTATAACAGAATTTAAAATAATTTGCTAGAAATATGCTTTCTAAAACATCTGCCATTAAAGATACATTCATATTTCCGTAAGACAATTTAGAGTCCTTAGAAGAAACTTGAATCCAACACTTTCTATCAGCCTCTAACAAATTATACATATCTTGTTTAAAAGTTGGAAGATATAAATCCGCCTGTTCTACCAGATAATAGGAATACCTTCTCGATAAAACCAATTATGAATTTCATCTAAATGGCTATTTTTCTTAGCCCAATATTCTTTCAAAGAATGTACATTATCGGAATTAACAGGATAGAATATGTTTATAGGAGAGAAAAAATAGATTTCTATCACTTCTTTGAATATAGCTTCTTTATTTTTAAAGTGATAAAAAATAGCTCCACGCTGTAGTTTTGTAACCCGTTCCAACTCTGGAACAGTTACCTTTTCTACATTCTTCTGAAGGAATAGTTTAAACGCTTCCTTTAGAATTAAATCTTTCGAACTTTCTATCGGCCTATTAAGATATTCTACTGCTGCCATACTTATAGGTAAAATGTTTATTAAATTTCTTTAAGTAAACTCTTTACCATTTCTTATATCAAAAGGCACAGAGTCCACTCGTTTTCGTAACAGAGGCACTAGCAAGCCCGAAAGACAAAACGAGCGACCTGTGCCGTATTTTTAACAATACGACACACACCCGCTTCGCATATCCTTGT
>OBAI01002323.1_pt1 | contig 12191 bp, 8 predicted proteins | sample 1517461 | NCBI WGS metagenome assembly OBAI01 (sample SAMN04571696, study PRJEB22368) | human gut metagenome | biome: human gut; material: stool | host: Homo sapiens | place: Luxembourg | collected 2012-06-29
TATACCCAGGGCGTTGCCCTGGGCTAAGAGCTTCTGCCCTTTCAGGGCGTGCTGCTTATAGAAACTTTACCTTTTACCCTTCGGCCAGCGAATTTCAATTCCCTTCGGCCGGTGACCGTTGGCTCAGGGCGTATTGGGTATTTTCAACCGTACAAGTCGAGAAAAATTCAAGAATTATGCAGAAAAGCTTGTGGGGTGAAAATAAAATGTGTAAATTTGCGTCACTTAACGGATGGTTACACAAATTCTATAACTTCTGAACTTGCTGAAGTTCTATAACATTCAATGACTAAAACACAACGAAAAGACTTACGATGAAAAGGTTGTTTACACTATGGGTTGTGCTCTTTGTTGTCTTATCGGCAATGGCAGTACCCGCAAAGCCAGGAGTCTGGCGCACCATTTCGCTTACTGATGGCACACAGGTCAAGGTGCAGTTGGTTGGCGATGAGTTTATGCACTATTACCAGAGTGCGGACGGAACACGTTATCTCTATGATGCTGCTTCGGCAACTTATCAGGTTTATTCGGATAGCCAATTCTCGAATTCTCGTCGCAAGGCTGTGGCACGGAGATCCAAGGCCAACAACCGTCGCGCAGTGAGGCGAAAGGCAAATGTTACTAATATTTTCCAAGGCACGAAAAAGGGACTGATCATCTTGGCTCAGTTTACCGACTCTAAGTTTCAGAGTGGTCACGACCGTGCTTTGTACAACAAGATAGCCAATGCTGAGAACTATACCGACAATGGATTCAAAGGCAGTGTGAAAGATTACTTCAAGGCGCAGAGTGCAGGACAGTTCGAACTCGACTTTGATGTCGTAGGTATCTGTCCACTGAAGAACCCATGTTCCTATTATGGAGGAAATGCTTATACTGGCGACGACCTTCATGCTGGCGAGATGGTAGCTGAGGCTTGTCTGTGGGCAGCCACTCAAGGCATCGATTTCTCTCAATACGATTGGGATGGCGATGGTGAAGTAGACCAGGTGTTTGTGCTTTATGCTGGAAAGGGTGAGGCTGATGGCGGTGCTGCATCTACGGTATGGCCACACATGTACTATCTTTCAGAATCCGATTATGGTAAGTCGCTTTCCTTTAATGGCGTCACAGTGGATACTTATGCCTGCAGCGCAGAGCTGAATGGTTATGGTAATCTCGATGGAATCGGCACTTTCTGTCATGAGTTCTCCCATTGCATGGGATTCCCTGACTTGTATGATACTGGTTATTCTGGATGGTTCGGAATGGGCGATTACGATCTGATGTGCTCGGGCAATTATAATGGTGACGGCAAATGTCCTGCAGGTTATTCGGCTTACGAGAAGCATGAATGTGGCTGGATAACATTCCAGGATGTTACCCATATAGAGGAAGCCCTCCATGTCGTAGGGCTGAAAGCTATCAGCGAGGGTGGCGGTGCCTATGTGCTGAAAAACAAGGCGCACGAGGACGAATATTACATCATCGAGAACCGACAAAAGACAGGCTGGGATGCTTATCTGCCTTCTGAAGGTGTGATGATCACCCATGTGGACTACGATGCCTATATTTGGTGGAATAATATGCCCAATACAAAGGGGAATTACTATGATGAAAATGAAAATGTTTATTATAACGATCATCAACGTTTGACCATCTTCCGCGCAGGCAAGTCTACGTCAGATTATGGCGTTACTTCCGACCTTTATCCCTATAACACCAACAACAGTCTTACCGCCGAGTCCAATCCTGCTGCTACCTTATATAATAAGAATAGCGATGGCACCAAGTACATGCATGTAGACATCACGGATATCAGTGTGGCGTCTGACGGAACAGCCTCGCTGACCTTCAGCAAGGCAGACCGCAGTAGTGGCGGTGGGGGAGAGACCGATCCCGATACTCCTGTCACACCATCTGGCTCAGTCTTACTCTATGAGTCGTTCGATAAGTGTGGAGGAACGGGAGGCAATGATGATAAGTGGAATGGCAATGGAGTAGCTGGGTCTGAAGCCCTCAGTATGGAGTTCGACAATAATGGCTGGACCAGTTCTAATAAGATCTTTTCTGGCAATCAATGTGTACGATTGGGCAACAGCAGTACGGCTGGTGTTATCACGACTCCCGTCTTTTCCGTCAATGGCTCTGCTTATCTGTCATTCAAGGCAGGAGGGTGGGACGGCACTAATGATGCCACCTCCCTGACTCTTTCAGTCAACAATGGCACGTTGTCGAAGACTACCGTTACGATTCCGAGAGGCTCCTGGAAATCGTTTGGTGTCAACATCACAGCTACAGGCACAGTAAAGGTTACCTTCAAGGCCGACAAGAAGCGTTTCTTCCTCGATGAGGTGAAGGTAGTTGACCCAACCATCGACTCTGGCATTCACGACATCGTGACGGGCGAAGAGAATGGCATCGTGGCTTATTACTCGCTCAATGGAACCCGTCTCAACGGTCCTCGCCCTGGAGTCTGCATTGTACGTTACGCCAATGGCGAAGTACGTAAAGTCATCATCCGATGATTTGTTCAGCGATATTCCTTAGGGAAAAGTAAAGATGAAAAAAACAACAATGCCCACCCTTGGTACGGTAAGTAACCAAAGGTGGGCATTATAGGTATTGCCGAGCGCAACTAATATTATGTGAAAAGCACTTGCTCATATCAACCTTCTTATATTAATGTTCTCCACGATAAAATCCATTATTGCTCATTTCCGACCATTTCAAGAACATTTCTTGATAGTTGTCTTTAATGAATTCACGAATTATTCTCATTTCTTTATTGGTCAGAACACCCTGCTCTTTTACGACTGTATCACCATTTCCTAAAACAAACAACTTGGCTGAGCCAGATTCTGTTAAGTGTCGGTCACTCGCATGTACATGCATAGCTTCTACTATACAATGTGAAGTAAAATATAGGTAATACCCACATATCATAAAATCGTAATATTTAGGCATAAGTTTGTTCCATTAAATTCTTGTTTCGTTTCCAATACTTTTGAACAATGCTGATTTCAATATCATCCATATTGGTTTCTATTACATCACCCTCTCTTGTCATCACAAGAGCATGATATGGCGGGTGTAGATATACTACACGTATAAAGCCTTCTTCACTTTGCGAAAATGCATATCCGCAAACAATCATTATTGCTTTTTCAGCTACGGCTTTAATTTCTTCTTCCTTCATGATAATCTATTTTAACTGACTTGATTGGTTTGAGAAATGTCGTAGGATTTATATATAGATTCTTCAATATGGGCAAAAGGTCAATATACTCTTCTGTTTCACCAATGCCCTCATAATCAGCCATGACAACAATATATCCATTATCCCATTCCTTAACCTCTGTGAATCGTTTGAGGCGTTTTGGAGTACGAAATCGGATATTACTATTGCCATATCTAAAAGAAGTCATATCTCCATCATTGGAGAGAAATGCTTCTGATGAAATATTCTTGTTGTCCATACTTAACCTCCTTATTTTAATGATTCTACTTTCCTTCTTTATAGATTATGCCAGTGAGCGCAATGAAAGCTTGCTTTCAGATTACCGAGCGCAGCTAATCTTATGCAAAGATATATTTTTCTTCTGAAAGATGCAAGAAATTTAAGGGAAAATGTTTAAGAGTGAGGAAGATAAAAAGAAATGTCCACCCTTGGTACGGTAAGTAACTATGGGTGGGCATTAAACTATTTTACAACTTCTTTATCTGTTCAAGTGACAGACCTGTTATCTGACTAATTTGTTCCAAGTCCATGCCGCACTTCATCATCTTGCGGGCAATATCGCTTTTTTCTTCAGCTCTTCCTTCAGCTTTTCCTTCAGCATGTCCCTCCATTCTTGCATTTCCCAGCACATCATTCTGAATCATGATGGCATTGATGTGCTCGTCGTAGGCATGACGTTCAGCATTCGACATCTCATAGTATTTCAATTTCTCACGTGCTTCTTGTAGACCAGGAGCTTTGGTGTCAGGAGAGATAACACCATTTTTCAAATAGTTTACCCATTCCTCCAAGGGTGATTTAGCCACTTTGTTGAACTCGTTGACACGCACAAGAATATATGTGGGGAATATCTCAGATGGTGATTTCCTCACAATATTGTTCTTCTCCTTGGTGCTTATCACAAGTTGGTCTTTTGTGTGAAGGCCAGTAAAATTGTTCTGTCCGATATAGATATAGTCAGAACCCTTACCGAGGTCGAAGTACAGAATGCTGATAGAGTACACCTTTTTTACCTCCTTGTAGCTATTGCCGAGGTTGATGTGCTCTGTGATGGCTTTTGCTACACCATAGAGTACACGCTCAAGATAGTGAAGTTCACTGGTGTTCTGTATCTCGACGATGATGATGTCACCCTTACTGTTCTTGGCTTTTATGTCGACACGGTTGAATTTGTCATCCTCCGTCTGTTGGTTTCCCTCGCTTTCAAGAATCTCTATAATTTTAATAGGCTCGTTGAGGAATACAGTCAGGAAACCTTCCAGAACACCAAAGTTGGCCTTCTGTCGGAGCAGTCTCTTGATAGCCCAGTCAAAGCGTATGTATCTGTCTCTCAGTTCTGTCATGGTCGTAACCTCCTTATAATAATTGTATAATACTATGTGCAAATGTACGATTTTTCTTTTTAACGTCCAAATTTTTTTGGGAAAATCATATTTTTATGTGGAGTATACTTCTGTACCCTATTCAACAATGCCCACCCTTGGTACGGTAAGTAACCAAAGGTGGGCAATGTATTTGATAGGTGACAGAAGAATCTTACTTTACAACCTTTCTTGTTGTGTCGCCTTGCTTCACAATCAATACGCCGTGAGCAGGAACATCATCGAGACAGAAGTCCTGTGTCTTCGACTTATACACCTCCTGACCTTGCATATTATATATATAGGTATAAGGAGCAGAGATGTTGTGCTTAACAGCAACGGCAGAGATAGCAGAAGTGCCATCCTGTGCTAATGTCATCGTGCCATCGGCAGCAACGGTAAGTGTGTACATAATGGTGCCACCTACGCTACGCAAGCATTGATAAGAGCTTTCTTTTGTCGACTTAGAACCGACAAACAGTTTATAAGTTCCTGCAGAAATATTCTTTAATTCAGGCTCCTGACTCAGATTGAAATCAACTTCAGGTTGATCTTGGTCACCGTAATTAAAACCACTCAACATATCTACATAAGGTGTTTCTGTATCCGTCTCGAAAATAGGATCAGTATAGAGCTTGCTACTGTAGTCACCCATGCCCTGTAGCACGATGTCTAATTTTCCATCGAACACGCGATGACTGTAATTATAGGCGTTTGTCAGTTTGACGTGCAACTCGTTATTGCTGATATAGAAACTATATCCGTCAGTTACCCATTGCGAAATGTTTTCTTCGTCTGCGCTCGGAGTCTCCTGTTGCTTGAAGCCTAAAACCATACTCTGACCAATGTTGAAACCCTCTCCAGTAAACCCAGTGATATTAGGTCTCAGAACATCAATATCAAACCATCCGTCTCCAGACTTCCCCCATCCCCAGTTGACATGTACTTTCCCATCTTCCTGTATGCCATCGAGCAAGAAGGCATGACCTCCCTCTATCTCATCGCTACCGCAGTAGAGAACAGGCTGTTTAGCTTCCATTTCTTTGCGTACCAATTCCATCCATTCCGCATCGGTATAGAAGTCGCGCTGCAGACAACTGATAGCCAAAGAGTCATATCTGAAGTTCTCGGCAAATCCCTTGGCAGCATACCATTCTATAGTACCACTCCCATTAGCCTGATAATTCATTTGACTGGCAGCACCGGCATCAGCCATCAGTGTGGCTACGGCATCATTCTCATCTTCGGACATGATCCCATAGCTCGACAGCATAGCTGTCCATTGATAAGTATGTCCCAGTTCTCGCTTATACCACTTAGTGGTGCCCTCTTTGTCATTTTTATCTTTATACGTAGTTACGGAATATATGCCTGTACCCTTACTTGTAGCAGGATATTGATAGTACTTCATAATCTGCGCCATAGCTGTAGCTATACAACCCGTTGGGGCGGCGCTGCCATTAATCTGCGGACAAAGATTGTTGAAGGGTGTGTCCTGATTCCAGTAGGTCTTGATAAAATAGGTGGGGCGTCCACTCGCAGCCATTGGGTTAGCACTATAAGTAATACCTTTGGCTTTCATCCTTTCAAGTGATTTGTTGGCTGTATTCAGCCACCACTTCATGCCACAAGGCATATTATTTACATCAAAGTCTTCATCAGAAATTCCAAGTACTGGCTCTATGTCGTCGTCTTTGCTGATGAACACCACCCCTTTGCCCTTGATTCCATAGACATTGACCATATCTAATGACTGATATTTCTCAACGGCAATATTGGCTGCTGCCTTCTTGGCTCCACCTGCCTGAAGATTTGAGGAGCAGAGAGCTTGCAGTGCTATTGTCTGCATTTCCTGTTCGCTTCGGTCGTCAGCGAAGCTTGGCATAGCGAGCAGAGAAGCAATAAAAAGTGTAAGAGTCTTTCTCATATTATATAAATTTATTTGGGGGTAAAACTGACTCTAAACAAGAATGGCGAAGCACTTGTGGCTTCGCCATTCTCTATAGAATATAATAAACATTTTGTTTACTCGTTGGGTTCGAATGTATCGTAGTCCGTAATCTGACCCAAGTTACTTGCACTTACATACCACTGCATCAAAATCATGCAGTAATAATCATCGTACATGAAGCTGGGTGAGTTTACCGACTTGCGAGTGAGACCATCTGCATAATAGATTGTTCCGTAGTCAGGATAAGTATATGGAGTAGCCTGCTCAGGAACTACAAGCTGGGTGATGGTAAGTCCATTTTCGTCTGTTCCCTTTTTGTCTGTAAGATTAAAGGTCATGTGTTTACCTGTTCCCCAGAAGTTCTTGAAGCGGAAGAGTTTCGGATTGGCATCATTTACCTGCAAGGTGGCTGGTTTGGAAGCACCAAACAACTGGGCACCAGCACCACTGAAGTTGTAAGTACCCTCGGCTACTGTAGTCCAGCTGTTGGCAGTAAACTGTACTGTAGCCAAGGACTTTCCACCGCCTACAGCTACCACGGCGATAGTGTTGTCACCACTAAGGCTCTTGATGGTCTTGTCTATATTGGCAGCACCTTCTGCACCTTCAATCTTCTCACCATTCTCGACAACATAGTCCTTATAGCCTTCCTCGCCCAGTTGAGTAAGGCGGCTTTCATAATCAGCAGTTTTCTCTACCAGCAGATAAGCACTCTGTGTAGCGCTGTTGGTAGCGATACGAATCTGTGTATCAATATCAGCATCATTAGGCTCTGTGGCTGTGTACTGATAAAGAGTTGCTTTAGCTTGACTGTCAGAACCGATGTCGGAACCTTCATCCTCAGAGCAGGCGGTAAACATAGCTACCGAAACGAGGGCAAAGAACAGTCCATAAATATATTTTTTCATATTCTTTTCTTTTATCTGTTAAACTATAGTTTTACCATGCATACTCTGGTGAGTCGCTTGTAGGAGTTGTTACCATCGGGTTCTGAGTACAGTCGGCATTGTATGCACCCTCACTCTCTACAATCATCAAGGTCATCCACTGTGGCACACCAGTTGTGTTCCAACGGGATTCCTCGCAGTGGTTTGTTCCGGCATAGCTGCGAATCACACTCTTGCCAAAGCGCTTGATGTCGAGAGTAGCGAAGCCCTCGCCCCAAAGCTCTACACGACGCTGCCACCAAATCTCGTTCTGGAAGCCGGAGTTGCTGCTGTTGCCATACTTATCGTTGACGTGCTTGCCATATACGAATTGTGGGTCACGTGCCTTGGCAAAAGCCTCAAGCAACTGCTTGCCACGAGCCTCGTCCTGCATACCTGCAGCCTCTGCCTCGATAAGTTTCATTTCCTCAACACGCATCAATGGAACAGACTGGAGGAAGCCCTTAAACTGATTGTTGTGTCCTTCCACGCCATTGGCTGTACGGAACTTCAAGCTTAGGCCACCTGTTCCTGGCCATTTGGCCACTCCTGCAGAATACTCAAGCCATGTAGGATAGTCAGAATATTCCTTCAACTTATTCTCGAGTTCCGTACCTTCCATGTCGTTGGTAGAGAAGTCTACAAAGCACTTCTTGCGACAGTCGGTAGCAGGAATGGTCTCATAGAGGTGACGGTCTATCAACTTGGCATCACCATAGTTGGCAGCATAGCCACAGGCAGAGACATCCTTGTCTGGGTTGATCTCAAGCGACATCTGAGAACCCCAAGAAGTATCAGCATCGTTGAGTTTGATACATGGGTCAGTGTCCTTGTAAGTCACGCAGAACATCCATGCCTCGTTAGGAGTGTTGAAACCAGTCTCACGGTCGGTATATTCTGCAGAAGACATCACAGAATATCCTGCTTGTGCCTTTTTGGCATATTCTTCAGCCTTATCCCATTTGCCCATTACGAGGTAGGCACGGGCCTTCAGACCATAAACGACTGAAACATCAGGAGTAGTCTTGTCCGGACGCTCATAGCCAGCAAGATATTCCTCTGCCTTGTCGAGGTCGGAGATGATGAAGTTCCACATCTTCTCGTTGGTAGCACGAGGGTTGTGGTTCATGTCGATGCTCTCGTCATCAGAAACGATAGGCACGGTCTCTGCCTCTGGATTCTTGGTATAAGTCTCGTTGGCATACATCTGTGCCATATCCTCATAGAAGAAGGCGCGCATGGCGTATGCGATACCCACGCCACTCTTCTGCTCTTCTGTAGGATTGCCTGCACCCATCTTGATGACAGTATTACAGTTCTTGATCCACGCATAATATACAGTCCATGGAACTTGACATGCCAAATATTGTGGTGTCAACACATCGAAATAATTGTACCATACAGTGAACCATCCTGGTGCAACAGTGGCAGGATAAGCGATATCCTGACCCATCAAGTCGCGCTGAAGCATCTGTGAAGGATAACCAAAATCAAAATTATAATCTGCGGGAGAACTTTTCATCATTGAGCGACCATTCATATCGGCTGTGATAGCCGATACGAACTTGTTGAACGAGTTGGGAGCCGAAGCAGCTTGGCCTATGGTTACAGTGCTGCTCTGTGGGTCAACTTCTTCGATACAACTGGTGAACGAAGTAGCTGCCAATGCAAGAGCAACAAATGTTGTTTTATTTATTTTCATCATTGTTTCGTCTTTTAATGTTTTTAGAACGTCAATTGAATACCACCAGAGATATTACGTGTAGGTGAGTAACTTGTGCCAGTCACACCGTCATAAGAGAAGCGTGGATCCAAGCCCTTGCGAGCTGAAATGAAACCAAGGTTCTCACCAGAGCAGTAAATGCGAATCTTAGAGAAGTATGGTATCAAGTTCTTTGGGAAGGTGTAACCTACTGTGAATGACTGGAAGTTGAAGTAACTTGCGTTGGTCAAGAAACGGTCAGATGCCTGACTGTTGTCATCACCATACTGCCAGCGAGGAATGTTGCTGCTGGTATTGTTAGGACTCCATGACTTGATATAGTCCTTATGAATAGCTACACCACCTGTAGAGTTGGCTGTCAGAGGATTCATCAAACCAGCATACTTCATATCGTACACCTTGCCTCCAATCTGGTAGTCGAAGCTGAATGTAGCATCAAAACCCTTATAAGAAACAGTGGTGCTAAGACCGCCAGATACCTTTGGCAACAAAGAACCTGTCTCATAGTTGCTGGCCTTGCTGACATCAGTTGTAGTGTAAGACAACTTCTGACCAGGGCGACCTGTTCTTTCACTGTCCGAGATATCCTCGTCTACCCAATAGAGCGCCTCACCCTTTTCGTTGACACCAGCATACTTAGGCAGGAAACCATTGTAGAGAGGTCCACCCTCCTTGTACCAATACATGGTGTAGCTCATGTCACTTGCCTGTGAGAAACCACCAAACTGGTTCTTTGAAGTAGAGTCAAGCTTCAATATTTCGGTCTTGTTGTGTGCCAAGTTTGCTGTAACAGACCAGTCGAAATCCTTAGTGCGGAAAATGTGACCTGTCAAGGTCAGCTCAACACCCATGTTGCGAAGGTCGCCCACATTGCTGTAGTAGCCACGAGTACCCTGTGACTCTGGCACACGCAGCCAGAAGAGCAAGTCGGTTGTCTTCTTGGTATAGAAGTCGAAGCTACCGCTCAAGCGGCCCCTGAAGAAACTGAACTCAGTACCAATGTTGAAGTTGGTGGTAGTTTCCCAAGTGATATTCTTGTTACCCAATTGTGCGAAAGATGCAGACATCTCTGTATCTGAAACCTGAGACAAGGTATAGAGGTCGGTGTAAGCCCAGTTGCCGATGTTATCGTTACCCTGCTGACCGATAGAAGCCTTCAACTTCAACTCGTCTACCCAAGGAGCTTTAAACCAAGCCTCCTTGTTGATCAGCCAAGCAGCGCCTACTGACCAGAAGCTACCCCAACGGTTCTCCTTGGCAAAGCGTGAAGAAGCATCACGACGATAAGAGAAAGAGCCGAAATACTTGTTGTCGTAGTTGTACTGAGCATTGCCGAAGAAACCCTCTACGTTGTAAGCAGACTCATAGCCACTTGCATCCTTCTTGTTGGCAAAGGCGCTAATCTGCAAGATGCTTGGCGAGAAGCCGCCCTCAGCCAAGGCATCAAGATAGGTGCTGTTAATCTTGTAGTATTCGTGACCAAGCATCACGGTAACACCATGCTTGCCAAAGTTGTCGAAATAGGTAAGAGTCTGTACGTGGTTCTGACGCCAGCTTTCTGTAGAAGACTTAGAAAGCGAACCGTTCACACCCGCCTTAGAACCGAAGAATGGATTGGCATAGCCTGTCGCATTGGTATGTCCCCAGATAATGGTGCTGGTCAAGTTGGCCTTCAAGAAGTCTGTAATCTGAATATCTGCGGTGAATGTACCATTCAACTGATTACCCTTGTTCTCACTCTTGTCATAGTTGTTGGAAGCAATAGGGTTGTAGTTGTTGTTGAATGGACGGTTGATACCTAATGTAGAAGAGCCCAAGTCGTACAAAGGCAAGCCTCTCTCGTCGGTTGGGATATATACGTTGCCATTTTCGTCAATCTGACGGAGATACAATGGATAAATAGGAGCCATACTGGATGTGAAGCTCAAGCTGGTACCTAAGTTGGCATTGGCAGTCTGTGTAGAGTGTACAAAGCCAATGTTGGCGCCCAACTTCAACCACTTTTTGATCTGATAGTCGGCCTTCAATCGAGCAGTGATTCGCTCGTAACTTGAGTTCTTGATGATACCCTCATCATTCAAGTAACCTAAGCTGGCATAATAAGAAGAACGGTCAGAACCGCCACTTGCGTTTACGTTATATTCCTGACGCAAAGAGTTCTGGAACACTGCATCTGTCCAGTCGTCAGGTGTTACATAGTATGACTTACCGCCAGCACCTGTGATAGTGCGGCCTAAAGTTGCATTAGGATTCAACTTGCCGTCCAAACCAATGAGCTGCTCTGTGTCAGGATAGCTGTACACATTGTATGCCAACTTATTCAACATAGCGGAGTTTGCCTTTACATTGGCTGCGTTGGCACTCAAGCCATCAGCATAGTAATATTTGTTGTAATATTCTGAGTACACAGCCTCGTAATATCGACCTGGATCTGTGATAACATCATACTCAGGAACGGCACGAGAGTTGGAACCCCACTTCATGTCGACATTAATCTTGCCTTCTGAATTATTGGCACCCTTCTTGGTTGTTACAATGATAACACCAGCAGCACCACGTGCACCATAAAGAGCAGCAGAAGCTGCATCCTTCAATACAGTAACCGACTCGATATCATCTGTAGGGATATTAGAAAGACTTGCTGAATAAGGAGCACCATCGACAATTACCAATGGGTCTGTAGCAGCATACATAGAAGCGATACCACGAATGTTGATGCTACCCTGACCTGCACCAGGTTGACCAGAGCTACCACGCATCTGCAAACCAGATACAGAACCAACCAAAGCATCAGCTACGTTAGTGGTAACCTTCTTGGAAAGTTCCTCAGAACCTACTACAGCAGCCGAACCTGTGAAGGCACTCTTCTTGGCTGTACCATAGGCAACAACCATTACCTCATCCAAAGATTGGTTGTCTGGATCCAATACAATCTTCATGTTCTTTGCGGCCTTGACGGTCTTGGTGACCATGCCGATGTACGATACCTCCAACTTCGCGTTGGCTGATA
>OBAI01002326.1_pt1 | contig 12184 bp, 5 predicted proteins | sample 1517461 | NCBI WGS metagenome assembly OBAI01 (sample SAMN04571696, study PRJEB22368) | human gut metagenome | biome: human gut; material: stool | host: Homo sapiens | place: Luxembourg | collected 2012-06-29
TTGTTTGTTTTGATAGGCCTCCAACCGACGTTTAATCTGGATCTCGAAATCACTCAGCACATTCATGTAGTTGACGAACGCTTCGTAAGGTGAACCGTAAGGATTGAAGTAACTGTGCACGTCTCCATCCGAGAACCATTTGGTTGCCATGTAGTAGAAGTGGTCGGAACTCTGCATGAAACGCCAAACGTAGTTCAGATCGGGACTGTTGAGTTGGTGAACCTTATCTTTGAGGGCGTAAAGTTTCGTGAAGGCCTCGTTTTGCAGTTCGTTCCCCAACCAGGCCGTGACATCACGCTCCTCATCGGCCCACGAAATGGGGTAGGGCGAGTGGAGTACTGCAACCGGTTGGAACTCTGCAGCCACCTCGGATGGCGTAGCAAACTGGAGTGAACCGCTGTCAATGATGGCTCCGGGCAGGTAACGCATGAAATCGAAGATGCCCGATTCGGCCCACTGGTGTTCGCCAAAGGTTTCATAATCCATGAACAGGTTGATCGTATCGCCGCTCATGTTCGGATCGGTGAGCCATCCCACATATTTTTCAACCGTTAGCGGCCATTCGTTCCAACTCTTGTTTGAAAAGCGGAAAGCGATATCGTCGCTGAGTTTAAAGTTACGGAGCAGCAGCCGCAATTTTTGGTCCTTTGCGTTTGCATAGATGAAGTTGGGGCTCTTCCATCCGAGAATGTGTTTGGCGCCTTCGGTCAGCATGGCTTCGAATCCCATTTCGGAGACCGTTTCGCCAATCGAATCGGAATAGATCAGCTCCGTGTTGCGGAAGACACGGGGACGTACCCCAAATTCCTGCTTAATGACATCGGAGTGCATTTTCACCTGTTCGATAAACTCATCGCGGTCGATCAGTGAGGCGAGCGAATGGGCATAAGTTTCACCCAAAAACTCTACGCAGCCGGTTTTGGCCAAAGCACGAAAACTGTCAAGTACCTCGGGCGCATAGGTGCGGAACTGTTCGATCGCCAAACCAGACATCGAGAAGGCTACCCGAAACTTGCCTTTGTGTGCCTTGATCTGGTCCAGCAACAGGGCGTTCATCGGCAGGTAACATTTCTGTGCGACTTTCTGAAGAATCGTCCGATTGGTCAGATCGTCCAGATAGTTGTGGTCCTTACCCATATTGAAGAAACGGTACCGTTTCAGCCGTAAAGGTTGATGTACCTGAAAATAAAAGCAGACGGTCTTCATCATGTGTATATCGTTTTTTGTTTGTCGTTTTATGATTTGAACAACGTTTGCCCAATGTTATAATATTCAGTTGCCTGCTTGGTTATGAGAAGCTGCTGGAAGAACCTCTTGTCAGCCCAAAGTCGAGATCTTGTTGACCTCATTGCCTAGCCTTTGCTTTCTTGCTTTGCTTCCGTGCGTCGCCTCCTTACTTTGCCTCCATGTCTTGCCTCCTTGCCGCTCCTCTTGTCTTGGTGCGCCTCTTGTGCTGCCCGGCTCCTTGCTTTTGCTCGTCTCCTGCCCTCGTCCTACGTCAGAGGACCGACTCGTAGACGCGGACAATCTCGCCGGCTGCATCCTCCCACCGTAGGTTGGTCGCTTCGTGGCATCCGCGCTCCGAGGACACCTTGGCTAAAGCCGGATATTTGACAAGTCCGTAAATGGCATCGGCCAGTGCGTCAACATCCCAGTAGTCGACTTTGATTGCGTAGTCGAGCACCTCGGCTACACCCGACTGTTTCGAGATGATGACCGGCACGTTCGATTTCATCGCCTCAAGCGGAGAGATACCAAACGGCTCAGAGACCGAAGGCATGACATAAACATCGCTGAGGGCAAACATCTTCTGCACTTCGGCTCCCCGCAGGAATCCCGTAAAGTGGAACCGGTCTGCAATGCCCAGTTTGGCTACACGGCGGATAATGTGATTGAGCATATCCCCGCTACCCGCCATGACAAAACGGACGTTGTCGACCCGTTTGAGAACCTTGGCTGCCGCCTCGACAAAATAGTCCGGCCCTTTCTGATAGGTGATACGTCCCAAGAAGGTGACGATTTTATCATCAACTCCGCGCTTTTCGGTCTCATGCTCTTGAGCCGCGAATCGTACGGCGTTGTGTACAGTGACCACCTTTTCGGGCAGAATCCCGTATTTGTTGATGATGATGTTTCGCGTCAGGTTGCTGACCGCAATCACCCGATCGGCCTCCATCATGCCGGTTCGTTCGATGTTGTAAACCTGCTGGTTGATATTTTCTCCGCTGCGGTCAAACTCCGTAGCATGCATGTGTACAACCAACGGTTTGCCCGAGACGCGTTTGGCCGCAATGCCGGCGTAGTAAGTGAGCCAGTCATGGGCGTGAATAATGTCGAACTGGCCGGCCAAGTTTTTGGCTACCTGCGCGGCTACCATGGCGTAACGTGCGATCTCCTCCATCAAATTCGGTCCGTAGCTCCCCGAAAAGTTGTATCGCTCTTTCCATACATCGCCCTGCGTGGGGAAGCTGCCGGTCTGGCGTGCCTGCTCCGAATAGCTGGCATACTCTTCCGGAGAGATGTAGGGCACCATGTTCGAATTGATGTGTATGAACGTGAGTTTATCCCAGATGCTCTGTTGTTTCGGATCTCCGTACAGGGTCTCCACGTCCGACGCGTTGACGACGCGTACGAACTGCTGGTCTTCGTCGCCAAAGGCCTTGGGCATGACAAAGATCACCTTTACACCATGCTGGGCTAACCCTCGCGTCATGCCGTAGCAGGCAGTTCCCAAACCTCCTGCAATATGTGGGGGAAACTCCCAGCCGAACATCAAAACTCTCATCTGTCTTGCTTTTATTGTTGTTCCTCGTATTCCTTAATTCGTATCTTGTTGCTCCCGGTGGACCAAATATCGGCTATCCCAATAGCAACAAACTGCATCGCAGTAACTGTCGAGACGATCTACTGTCTGCTGTCCCTTATCGTCATTGTGACTATTGCCCTGTGTCCTCCAATTCATCTCAGGGGGGAGTCAGCTCCACATATTATTTCTAACAGATTATGCCTGTTACAATCGCTCGACCCCTTTTTTGACCTCTTTTCGTTTCTGTGTTTCTCCTTCTTTTTTCTCTCTTTTTCTCTTTCTCTCTCTTTCTCTCGTCCCTTTTCCTCGACTTTCCTCCACCACCCCTGTTTCGATTTTTGGGTTGGTTTCAATCAGCCTCGGAGGAATCGTTTTGCGATTGGGGCACGATGACCGGCCCTCTCTTTTCGGTAACCATTCCCAAGACTCTTTTTGTTGATAGCCGCCGTAATTCTCGATCATCTCGTTGATACGCAGGATGGCTCCGACACTCCACGCCTGCGAGAAGGCTCCACGTGCATCGAATGGTGGATCGCCATCGTAGATCTCCGAGATAGAGGCCAAACCGTTATCGCTGATATCCTCTTCGAAGTTTTTGATCAGTTCGATCGCTTCATTGCAGAAATCGGCCCCCTTGATGTTGAAGCAGGCTTGTGCATAGTGCTCCAGCAGCCAAGGCCATACCGTACCTTGATGGTAGGCCCTGTCACGGGTAGGCTGATCACCTTCGTAACGTCCTTCATACAGCGGGTTGCTCGGCGAGAGGGTTCGCAGCCCTTTCGGAGTGAGCAGGTGGCGCCGTACAATCAACAACACACCCAGAACCTGAACCTCATTCAACATGCGGTAAGGCAGCGAGCAGGCAATGATCTGGTTCGGGCGGATGAACATGTTTTGCCCTTGTTCGTCAACATAATCCGCAAGGTACTCTTCACTCTCATTCCAAAACAGCTTGAGGAACGATGCCTTGATCTGTTCGGGGATATCTTTCCATTGGTGCACAAAGGTGGTGTCCCGGAATTTGTGTGCCAGCTCCAGGGTGTAGCAAACAGCGTTGTACCAGAGTGCGTTGATCTCGACCTGATACCCATCGCGTCCGGTGACCGGCTTACCGTCCACAACAGCATCCATCCAGGTCATCGCCAAATCGGGATTCGAAGCCCAAACCAGCATGTTGTCGTGGATGCGGATATGTTCTCCGATGCCTCGACGGTAGGCTTTCAACACCTCTTTCATGGCGTGCCCGTACTGTTTCCAGATTACAGCTGCTCCTACATGCTTCTCCAGCGCTTGCAGGGTCCAGAAGAACCATAGCGGTGCATCGACCGAGTTGTAGGCACTGCCCATATTGGGGAACAGCCCGTCATGCATCTCGTTGACCATGGTGTCGATAACATCCCGGCAATCCTGAACATTCCCTTGGGTCAGGGTGATGCCCGGCAGCGCAATAAAGGTATCGCGGCCCCACCGTCCGAACCAAGGATATCCGGCTACGACTTCAGTGCGTTTGCCATGCCGTACGATAAATTGTCGTGCCGAATGGCGCAGACATGAGAAGAAATCGATTTTATTCGATCTCCGTGCCAACTCCTCGGCAAAAATCTCTTCGAGCTCTTCAGGTTTGGCTTGGCCGGTGGCGCAGGAGAAGATGATGCTATCCCCTTTGGCAATCTTCATGTCAAAATAGCCTGTGGTCAACAGATCTTCGTGTGCGGGGTATCCGCGGCGGGCCTCTTCCGCATATTCGAAGTTGTAGAACCAATCAGGTGCTGCAATGAATTCGGCTTCGGCACTTGTTTGCAGGTATAACCAGGGAAAACCGTCATACAAACGGTTGCAAACACCTCCGGTTACAGGATAGCTGTGCGTATCGGCTACCATATTGGCATGGGTGAGCTCGTGGCTTTTGCGGAATGCCAGGTAGGGGCGTAACCTCAGCCAGGTTTCAGACCGGGCCTCAAGCAGGGTGTAGCGAATCAGCAGTTGGGTTCTGCTGTGGATCCACAACAGCTCTTTGCGCAGGGTGACTCCACCCACCCGATAGGTGATTGTCGGGGTGGGGGTGTAATTGAAGTTAACAATGTATTTGTGTCCACGAGGCTCATACACGCCTGGGAAACGGTGGATGGCGAGATTGAAACTCTGATTGTGCTGGACAATCGTTTCGTCAATCGATGAAAGCAGCACATAGTTGTCTTCTTCCTCTTCGTTACGCGGGCAGACGACCAGTCCGTGGTATTTGCGTGTGTTGCAGCAGACCATGGTCGTACTCATGTAACCACCGGCGCGATTGGTGCTTAGCATCTCGCGGTGCAAAGAGTATTCGAGGTTGCCCAACTCGTTTTTGTCAAAGTGTAGAACGCTCATGCGAATCAAATTTTCTTACTCGTAAATATAAATAAAAATATCAAGAAGAGTATGCTTTGAATCAAATATTAAATATTAATGTTAATTAAATGTGCAAAATGTCGCTTGTAAGGGCCTTTATGACGGTTTCGTCTGCTTTGAGATGGGTGCAACCCTGGGTATAGCTGATGGCTGGGGACGGAATAGTGAAAAGATCTGTACTTAGACGTATAAAATGGAATGAGCAATTTTGCAGTAAATATGGTATGGATAAAGATTATAGAGCTATGGATTACAGAACTTCTGCGAGATGACTGTTGCTCGGTTAGTGACAAGTATCGGAGATCGTATTCGGGAAGCAGTGATTCTGTGCCGGAATATGCGTCAGAATCGAAGAAGAGCGTTTGATGTGATTTTGGGGGACAGCAGTTTTGATAAAAATAAGCCTGAATAAAAAAATAAGCCTGGGTTGAAACCCAGGCTTATTGGTAAACAATGTTGAAGAATTTTATCATCTATTGTCCTCTACGAGTGAGGGAGATATTGTCTGTTAGGCCCATTTAACCAAAGCAAAGTCCATGCGGTGAGGCAGTTTTTCGTTTTTCGGGAAGACACGAATCGCAATGTCAAATGAACCGGTTGTGTCAGGGGGCAACGACTGCTTGTAGAAGACTAACGAGCCCTCTTGACGTTCTACCTTCAATTCCCGTTTGGCGATGATATGAACGTTGTTATTGTCGATTTGGCTGGCTATGATCACCTCTACGCCGATATCCTCTGAACGCAGTGTGTCAACATCGATTACCGCCTCAATGTTGTATGAGTGGCCAATCATAATCGCCTCTTTACCCATGTCGAAACGTTGAACGCTTACGATACGTACTTTGTCCCAGGCGTTGCTGACTTTCCGTTTCCAGGCGGCAATCTCCCGAGCCATTTGGAAGTTCTCTGCCCTCATCTTGGTGTTGCGAGCGAACAGCTTGTCGTAGAACCGCTCCTGATAGTCGGTCAGCATACGGTTCGTGGTGAAGTTCGAGGCAATGTCGGCAATGCAGATCTTCACGGAGTTGAGCCATTCGTGAGGAATGTTGTCTGTGCCACGATTGTAGTATTTCGGAATAATCTCGTTCTCAATCGTGTTGTAGATCAGCGCAGCATCCAGCTCGTTCTGGAAGTTCTGGTCCTCAAAGGTGCGTTCCATCGGGAGCTTCCACCCGCCGCCTTCGTGGTAACCTTCAACCCACCAGCCGTCGAGTACGCTGAAATGCATCGTACCATTCATAACAGCCTTTTCACCGCTGGTGCCCGATGCTTCGAGAGGACGGGTCGGCGTGTTCAGCCAAATATCGACACCCTGTACCATGCGACGGGCCAACTCCATGTCGTAATTCTGCAGGAAGATGATACGTCCTACGAAACGAGGCATGGCAGCGACCTCGACGATCCGTTTGATCAGATCCTGTCCCGGTTTGTCGTTCGGGTGTGCCTTGCCGGCGAAGATGAACTGTACGGGCCGTTCCGGATTGTTGACGATCGCATCCAGACGATCCAAGTTTGTGAAGAGTAGGTGAGCTCGTTTGTAAGTTGCGAAACGGCGGGCGAATCCGATGGTCAGAATATCCGGTTTCAGCATTTCCTGAATGCGGATCAACTGTGCCGGAGAGTCGAAACGGAACTGCCCCGGATCGCTTACCCGTTTTTTGATCTGGTTGATCAGCTTTTTCTTCAAAATCAGACGCTCTGCCCACAACTCTTCGTCAGGAATTTCGTGTGCCTTTTGCCATGCAGGAATATTATAGGATGGCAGTGAGAAACCTTCCGGGAAATATTTAGCATAGAGACGGCGCATGTTCGTAGCACACCAGGTCGGGAAGTGAACACCATTGGTTACATAACCGATATGCAGTTCATCTTTGAAATAACCGGGCCACATGCCACCGAGAATATCCTTGCCATGTAGCCAGCTGACGCCATTCACCTCCTGAGAAAGGTTGCAGGCCAGGAAACTCATCGAGAATTTTTCGTTCGGATCATTGGGGTTGGTTTTGCCCAAGTTGATGAACTGCTCCCAGGTAATACCCAGACGGTCGGGGTAGTGTCCCATGTACTGACGGATCATCGATTCAGGGAAAGCATCGTGACCAGCCGGAACCGGTGTGTGGGTGGTGAACAGCGATGAGGAGCGAACCACCTCCAACGCTTCACTGAACGATAATTTGCGTTTGTCGATCAGGCCGTGAATACGCTCGATGCCGATAAAGGCCGCATGACCCTCGTTGCAGTGGTAAACATCCTGGTGTACGCCAATCGTGTGCAGTAGGCGCATACCGCCGATGCCGAGCAGCATCTCCTGTTTGAGTCGGTTTTCCCAATCACCGCCGTATAGATGGTAGGTGATGGCACGATCCTCTTCCCGGTTCAGATCGTGGTCGGTGTCGAGCAGGTAAAGCTCTGTACGGCCGACATCGCATCTCCAAATACGTCCTGTAACAATACGTCCCGGCAATCCGAGCTGGATCGACAGCCAGTTGCCGTGTTCGTCACGTACTGGGGTAATCGGCAGTTTGGTGAAGTTCTGCGGTTCGTAGCTGGCCACCTGGTCGCCGGCTGAGGATAGACGCTGGGTGAAGTAGCCGTAACGATAGAGCAATCCCACAGCGATCATCGGCACGTTCTTGTCACTGGCCTCCTTGAGGTAGTCGCCGGCCAGAATGCCCAAACCTCCGGAATAGATCTTCAGTGAAGAGTGGATACCGTACTCCATGCTGAAATAGCCGATTTTGGGCCCTTTGGCATCCTTTTTCTGATCCATATAGGCCTTGAACTGTGCATAGGTACTGTCCATCTTGGCCAGGAAGGTCTCATCTTTCTCCAGCTCTACCAAACGTGAATAGTTTAGCTTGTCAAGGAAATCGACCGGGTTCTTTTCGCAGGCTACCCACAGATCATAATTGATGTATTCCCAAATTTCGTATGCCTCGGGGTGCCAAGACCACCAAAGATTTTTCGAAAGTTCTTCAAGCGGGTGTAAGCGTTGAGGAAGGGTTCGTTCTACCATCAGACGGGTCCACGTCGGACGGTTGCTGACTAATTGTTGGCGAACGAAATTGATCTGTTCGTTTTGGTTGCCACCTCCCTCATATTCGAATCCTGAACGGCGCATGGACATCTTCTCCAGAGCGATGTCGTAAGCATTCGCATAATAGGCAAAGAGATTCTCCCAAAGGGCGATCTCAGAGGTTTTGAGGGCAGAGTTCTGGTATGTCGTGTAGTCGCGAGCGCTCATGTTGCTGAACTTTACGATCGATGAGGCGATGCGGGTTGTTACCTGTGCATCGTTGTCGTCGTTGCGGTCGATCACCTCGACCCCTTTGTGCTCCTTGCAATGCTCCGCTACCCACAAGCCGAAACCGGCCAGCGAAGTGGTGACGGTCGGAACCCCGAAAGCCACGCTTTCGAGTGGAGTGTATCCCCACGGCTCGTAATACGAGGGAAATACCGTAATATCCATGCCGCAGAGCAGTTCGTAGTAGTCTTTGTCAAAGATGCCGTCGTGGCCGTTGAGATACGAGGGAACAAAGATCACCTGTACCGGACTTGACGGATCCATCAACTTGGTATCTTTGATCTTATTGATGATCGGGTCCCACTCCGGAGCGGAAAGATAGTGCGTGGTGTTGCGGATAACTGACGGGTCGATTTGTGCCGAAGCATCTTTCAGGCGAGCCTGCAGATCCTTGCGCGGTCCGTTGTTGCCTGCCGGTACTGTGATGTAGGCCAATACGGGGCGTTTGAGAGCTGAGGCCGGACCATTGGCCAGTTGAATCAGCGAGTCAACAAAGACGTCGAGCCCTTTGTTCTTGAATTCGTAGCGTCCGCTGGTGCCGACAATCAGTGGGTCGGTGTCGTAGTGGATGCCGAGGCAGATCTCGGCGATAGAGATCATCTGCTGACGGGCTGCTTTGCGTTTCTGTTCTAATACATCGTCTGCCCAGACAAAATCGTCTTCGAAACCGTTCGGGGTGACCAGATCGACATCTTTGTGAAGCAGGTATTTGCATTCACGAGCCGTCAAATCACTGACCGTGGTAAAGCAGTCGTAATGTTCGGCTGCTGTCTTCTCCAGAGAGTGTTTGGCAACGACATTGAAGCGGCGAGCCAACTCGTCGGAATTCAACCGGGTCAGATCGCCATACAGCGGCATACCGTTGCCGGCAATGCAGCGGCCCATAACCGTCGCGTGAGTGGTAAAGACCGTTGCAATTTCCGGCTTCTTTTTCATCAGATAAAGACCTCCACTCGAGGTCATCCATTCGTGGAAGTGGCTGGCGATCTTGTCGGTTGCCGTACAGAAGGTCTGTACGTAATTTTCGATGACTTTGGCGGCGGCATAACCGAACAGCACCGGTTCGATGTAATCCCACTGTCCGCTGATCGAATCGACACGGTAACTCTCCCACAGCCGTTTCAGCACCTCGTCCTTGTGCGAAAAAAATTCAGTAAAGTCCACCAAAATGGTCAATGGACGCCCCTCGATCTTCCAGCGGCCGATGCGAATGCGGATGCCGGCCTTGAACATCCCCCGCCAATCTGCCAGCAGGGTGGGGTCTTCTTCAAATTCATGGTTGCCCTCTTCGCGGTGAATGTCCGGTCCGATCAGCATATAATGATCATGCAACTGCTCTGTAACGGTCAGGGCCTTGGTGGCGATGACCGTGTGAATGCCACCGACCTTGTTACAAACCTCCCAGCTCACCTCGAACAGGTAGTCTGGACTTAAATGGATCTCTTTCGTTGACATATTTTCTGTTTTTCCCAGTTTGTGATTTTCGTTCTTAGTTTGCCTCGCGATTGTCATTGAAAAGATGTTGACAATCGACTGTCAGAATTTCCCGAATGTAGCGGCCCCATTACGATACAGAGGCCTTAATCTTGTCCTGCTTACAAATATACATTTTTTGACGTTAGAGTGTTCGTTATCCGACAAAAAGATCAGAAATGATACCGTCAGAGATGAACCACCGCTCGGCCGGAATCCGATAGCATTGATCCTTCGCGGCTGCTGCTGGAGTTGAGGTGTGAGAGCAGAGTTCCTCCAGTGCATCGGTTGGGCCAGTGATAAACTCTTGACCTGGTGTAAGTTTTAGTGGGGTTGATAGGGCTTCTGCCGGGCAAGGAACACATGCCAAATCGCCCGTAGCAAGATGCCGTTGGGCCTGTTGCAGAAAATAGTGCAATCGCTCTGTTCCGAAGCGGGAGGCCAATACGGCGGTGTGTACCCCGTCCGAGGTTCTCAGATGGGTCATGAGATACTCATCGTATTGCATATCGGGAGTTAAAGTTTCACTTTCGGTCTGTTCGGCGGTTGGGGTACGTTCCAGGTATTGTCCCAAATGAGCGATATTCCATTGCCGCCGCTTGCCGTCAAAGGAGTGGGCCGAAGGCCCGATCCCCAGATAGGGGACCCCATGCCAGTAGAGGCTGTTGTGTCGGGCACGGCGTCCGGGCAGTGCAAAATTGGAGATCTCGTAGTGCTCATAACCTGCACCGCAAAGGAGCTCCCGTAGCAACTGATATTGTGCAAAGCTGCTCTCCGGATCGATCTCTTGGAGGGTGCCGCGCGCTTTGGCCCGACCAAAGGGGGTTTGGGGCTCAATGGTCAGATGGTAGGCCGAAAGGTGTTCGGGGCGTAGAGCAAGGGCCTGTTGCAGGTTGTCGCGCCACTCCTCCAGCGTCATGTGGGGCAGACCGTAAATCAGATCGATACTCAGATTGTCAAATCCGGCCTGCCGTGCCGCCCGAACCGCTTCAATTGCACTCCGGGCCGTGTGGCGACGGTGCATCCATTGCAGGTCCCGATCGTGAAACGATTGGATGCCGATGCTGAGCCGGTTGACTCCCTCCTGTCGCAATGCGGTCAAGTATTCCGGGGTGAGATCATCGGGGTTGGCCTCGACGGTGATCTCCTCCAGCAGTGCGTGAGCCCATTGCTGCCGGACCTGCCGGATGAATGCCCCTAACTCTTGTGGAGTCAGCAGGCTCGGCGTGCCACCTCCGAAATAGAGCGTTTCAATTGAGGCCGTTTCGGGTAGCGAGATCAGCGTAGTGTACTGTCGCTCTTCCGATGTGGTTGTGTCCTGAGCGGGTTCCGACAAGGATGTTGACGAAAGAAGAGAGGACTGATCAGCAGGAGTTTGTTGTACAGCTGTTTTGGGAGAGACGCTATTGGTTTGGGTGATACGCATCTGCAATTCACGGTGCAGCATCTCCAGCAGCTCTTTGCGGCGGGTTAGCGAGGTGCCGGAGAAGAAGTCGCAATAGTAGCAGCGGCTTTTACAAAAAGGAATATGGATGTAGATACCTGCCATAATTTATGTGTTGTCCGTATGGACCCGTATGGGACGGTCTGCGACACAATCCGATCGTCAAAAACGCCTCTGCTTCTGTTCGCCCCCTCCCTAAAATAATTAACCCTAATAATAAAAGCGTTCTCATTCATCTATCCCTAAAGGTTTGGGCCATGAGTGAGCATGCAAAGGGTGCACATTCCCAGGGGAGGCCTTCCAACGGAGCTGCTCGTGTTATTGGTAGCGTGAGCTGTCGGGCTTGCGACGTTCCCTCTTGTGACATTCCCTTGTGTCGATGCCCCGTGCAAAAGCAGATGACAACATCCTGCAAAAAACGGCACATGATGGGGTCAGCCGTTGTGCAAGTACTTTGCCTGTTCGAAAAAGTGTTATATTCGCGCACAACCCAAAGGCGCAACGAAAATTGTGTCGTTGATGCGAAACAGTCATTCGTCAGCGTGACGCATGGGCCGATAACGACTGCAAAGATAGCGATTTATGTGTAAGAAGGAGATCAAATACAGGACCGTGCTCAATTGGCTCCTCGGTTTGTGGAGTGTGGGGGTGCTTTATGGCTCTCTGGCTCCGGGCAATGATCTGCCCTCGGCCGGATGGTTCGATTGGATTCCCTATTTTGATAAGGTGGTTCATTGGAGCTTCTATTTCGGAGAGACCCTCTTGTTGT
>OBAI01002333.1_pt1 | contig 12138 bp, 10 predicted proteins | sample 1517461 | NCBI WGS metagenome assembly OBAI01 (sample SAMN04571696, study PRJEB22368) | human gut metagenome | biome: human gut; material: stool | host: Homo sapiens | place: Luxembourg | collected 2012-06-29
CCTGTTTTTGCTGCCCAGTAACTTTGAAGGCAGCCCCGTTACCCTGGTGGAAGCCCAGGGCTGCGGCGTGCCCTGCCTGGCCTCCACCAATGTGCCGGGGGATGGCTCGGTGACCGAGCTGGTGCATTTCCTGCCGCTCAGTGCCCCGTTTGAAGAGTGGGCCAAAACGGCGGATTCCATTGCTCCCGGCGGGCCGCACGCGGACTATTGGCCCACGCTGGCCGCTGCTGGTTATGAGCTGAAAACCGCTGCACACCGCATGGAGCAGGTGTATGATAAAGTGGCAGGGGAGGGCGCACGATGATTTACGCCGAACTTTCCGGCGGGCTGGGCAACCAGATGTTTGTGTATGCCTTTGCCCGCGCCATGGGCCTGTGCTGCCAGGAGCCTGTCACTTTGATTGACCGGCAGGACTGGAAAACCGGCTCCCCGGCCCACACTGCATTGGCATTGCAGGCACTGCATATCAGCTCAGAGGTGCAGTTCATCACAGATGCAGGCTTTGCCAAGCAGCATCTGCCGGTGCAGAACGCCGCCAAGGCCCTGATGATCCGCCACGAACAGCGCGCGGGCCTGATGGACCGGGACTGGCACCCCTTTGAAGCCCGCATGGCCCCTATGCTGAACGCCATCGGCCTGCATTTTGCGACTGAAGGCTTTACCCCTGCCAAGCGCGGTCACGCCAAAAACTTTCTGGCCTGGGGGTACTTCCAGGGGGCAGATTATTTTAAGGACCAGGCTGAAACTATCCGGGCGGAGCTGCTGCCCATTGAGAACCCGGAACACGGCTTTACCGCTGCGACCGCCGCCTTTGCGCGGGAAATTGAGGCAAGCCCGTTCCCCGTCTGCCTGCATTGGCGCTGCGGGGACTATCTGCTGCCGCAGAACGCGGCCCTGCAGGTCTGCACGCCGGAGTATTACGCCGCCGCCTGCCGCACGGTGTGCCAAAGCCTGCCCCAGGCGGAACTGTTTGTCTTTTCAGACGACCCCGCCTATGTGCGGCAGCATCTGGACGCTGCGGGCCTGCCGGTGCATTACAGCACCGGGGCAAAAAGTGCCGCGGCGGACCTTGCCCTGATGCGCCGCTGCCGGGCGTTTGTGCTGAGCAACTCCACCTTCAGCTGGTGGGGGCAGTGGCTGGCCGGTGTGCCGGGCCGCTGTGTGATCGCGCCGGACCGCTGGTACGCCAACGGCAAAAAGACCGCCCTGTATGACCACGACTGGACATTGATCCCGACAAAGTAAAGGAAACAACTGCGATGGAACGCACAGGAAACATCACATTTTCGGTCATTGTGCCGGTGTATAATGTGCAGGCTTATCTTTCTGCCTGCGTCAAAAGCGTGGTGGAGCAGGCCGGCCCGGCGGACTGGGAGTGCATCCTGGTGGACGATGGCTCCACGGATGCCTGCCCCGCCATGTGTGATGCTTTTGCTCAGCTTTGCCCCGGCGTTACGGTCATCCACCGCTCTAACGGCGGGCTGGCCGCCGCGCGCAATACCGGCATCAAGGCCGCCAAGGGCAAGTGGCTGCTGTTTTTGGACAGCGACGATTACTGGCCGCCCCATATGCTGGAAAAGCTGCGCGCCGCCCTGGCCGCCGCGCCGGGTTACCGCTGGTACGTCTGCCGCTATCTGGAGCAGGACGAAAGCCAGGGTATGGATGCCAGGCCTTATCCCGGCCCGGTGGAGCGGTTCACCCCCGGCCCGGATGCCGACCCCGATTACGCCGCCCGCGTGGCGCGGCTGTATGCCGCGGGCCACTGGGCGGTCTGGCGCTTTTGTATTGACCGGGAATTTCTGGTTAAGTATAACCTGCTTTTCTGGAATGAGGTCCGCTGGGCGGAGGATTATCCTTTTGACCTGGTGCTGGCCGGTGCCTGCCCCAAGCTGTATTACCTGGATGTGGAGCTGGTGGTCTATCGCGCCAACCGGGCGGGCAGCCTGTTGAACGCGGGCCTTGCCAAACATTTTGCGGGCATCGCGGCGGTCATCCAACGGTTTGAAAAAATGTTCGCCGCGCCGGACTGCCCCTGGACCCCGGCGGAGCAAGCCGAGATCTGGCGGCGCACCGCCAATGTGTTCTGGCCGCAGGCCCGCGGCGCTGCCTGCCGTGATGCCGAGGTACGCGCCGCCTGTGCCCCCGGCCTGACCGCCTGCAAAGCACTGTGGAAGCAGGGGGACGAGAACACCCGCCCGGACTGGAAGCTGTTTGCCTTCCTCCTCAACCACTTCGGCCCCCGCTTTGCCCTTTGGGCGGCCGGGCTGCTGAAACGGAAATAAAGCTCTGCACCCATTGTGGGGGGCGGCGTCCCCGATGCCCCATGAACCTCTGCCGTAAATGCCGGTTTCGGCTCCATGCCCCGTAGGGTAGGGTCACTCGACCCCGCCGCCTTTCCGCGCCTTGACCCTATCAAAACACCTAGGAGAACACCTGATTGCGTACACAAAAAACAATTTTGAACCTGGTCTATGCGCTGGGGTCCAGCCTGCTGCTGATGTTGCTGGGCTTTGCCACGCGGCGGCTGCTGGTATTTAACTTTGGCAACGATATCACCGCCGCATCCCAGGTGGTGGATAAGCTGTTCAACTTTTTCTCCATCGCGGAATTCGGTGTTGGCAGCGTCATCAGCTACCGCTTGTATGAACAGATCGCCGCCAAGGATACCGAGAAGATCAGCAAATATATGTCCATGTATAAATGGGCATACCGCGCCGTGGGTGTGGTTATCTGCGTGCTGGCGGGCATCGGGGCGCTGGCCCTGCCGTGGATCATGCCCGGCGTGGCCAGCATCCAGACGGCCTATACCGTTTACCTGCTCAACACCATCTCCACGCTGTCGGGCTATTTCCTTGTCACCCGGCGGCTGATGTACACCTGCACCCAGCAGGGGTACCTGTGTACCCGCATCGACTTCTGCTTTAATGTTGCCAACTATCTGGCCCGCATTGCCATTGCGCTGTGGCTGCCAAACTATATTTTGTATTTCGGCGTCAGCATCCTGTTCAACACCGGTGCCAACCTGGTGGTGGCAGCGCGGTATAAAAAGGACTTCCCCGAACTGCACGAGGTCAAGGTTACTTTGCGGGATTTCAAGGATCTTGGCATCTTCCATGACCTCAAGTATTACCTGGTTCACCGCCTGTCCAACACCATTTACGGCTCGTCCGATACCATCGTCACCAGCCGTATGGCGGGCAGCGCTATGACGGCTAACCTTGGCAACTATACCACCGTGTCGGACAGCGCCACCAACATCGGCAATAAAATCATGGACAGCTTTGCCGCAGCCATCGGCAATATCGTGTACGATAAATCCGCCACGGCCAACGCCCATGATAAACAGGTGTTCTGGGGGCTGGATCTGTTCAGCTATTTTTTCGGCAGCTTTGTGGCAACGGCATATCTCTGCCTGTTCCAGCCGTTTATCAGCCTGTGGATGGGCAGTGACCGCCTGCTGCCGCTGGGCTTTGTTATTGTGTTCAGCCTGAACGAATATGTGGGCTGGAACCACCGGATGCTCGGCTCCTACCGCGCCGTGCTGGGCCACTTTGAGCAGGACCAGTGGTTCATGGTCGCCTCTGCCGCCACAAATCTGATTCTAAGCTTTGCACTCTTCCCGGCGTTTGGCATTACCGGCATTGTGGCGGCTACCGTTGTGGCCCACTGCATCATGTGGGTGGGGCGCGGCATTGTGGTTTGCCGCCAGTATATGCGCGGCAGCGGCTGGCGCTACCTGCGGGTGCAGGCGGTGCATCTTGTCACCCTTGTGGTACTTATGGCAGGCAGCTACCGCGTGTGCGCCCTGCTGCCCGGCGGTATTCTGGGGCTGCTGGGGCGGGCTGTTGTGGTCTGCATCCTGCCCAACGTGCTGAACCTTGCGTTTTATATCTGGACCAGCGATGCCGCCTATCTGCGCACCCAGGCTGGCCGCCTTTGGCAAAAAATTACCCATCGTTAAGGGGGAAACACAACATGGCAACCATTGGCATGCTGTATATCTGCACCGGCAAATACACCGTGTTCTGGCCGGAATTTTATGAAACTTTCAGCCGGAACTTTTTACCCGGCTGCAAAAAAGAATATTTTGTCTTTACCGATGCATCGTCCATCGCCCACGAGGATGACCCCGCTGTGCACCGCATTGCCCAGCCCGCCTATGACTGGCCGCTGAGCACCATGAAGCGCTTTGCGATTTTCCTAACCCAGGAAAAGGCGTTGGAACAGCTGGATTATCTCTTCTTTTTCAACGCCAACCTGACCTGCCGGGAGGTCATTACCCCGGAAGAATTTTTGCCCCGTCCGCAGCAGGGGGAACAGTTGCTGCTGGTCCAGCAGCCGGGGTTCTGGAACAAAAAGCCGATGTTTTACAGCTATGACCGCAACCCCAGATGTACGGCCTATATCCCGTACAACTGCGGGCGGGACTATGTTTCCGGCGGGCTGAACGGCGGTACCTCCGCGGCATTCCTGGCCATGTGCAAAGAGCTGGACCGCCGCACAGAGCAGGATATCCGCAACGGCGTGGTGCCCTTGTGGCATGACGAAAGCCAGCTGAACCGCTATGCCGCCGAACACCCCGGCAGCTACCGCCTGTTGCCCCCCACTTACTGGTACCCGGAAGGCTGGCAGATGCCCTTTGAGCAAAAAATCATTGTGCGCAATAAATCCCGCTACTTTGATGTGGCGGCGGTCAAACACCATTCTCAGCACACCCGCAGCTGGCTGCAATGCAAATGGGAAGCCTTTTGCGAAAACTACCTGCCGTATTTGCTGTGCGCAAGGGACAAACTGCTGCAAAAACACCTGTAACCTAATTAGCAATTAGAAATGAGCAATTAGAAATTGCAGAACTCCCGTAGGGGCGCACATTGTGCGCCCGTCGCTTTGCCTTACATGAAATCAAACAATAGAGGAGGGGCGGCCTATGCCGCAAAAAAATGCACAGGACCGCCTGTGGAAAATTTTAACCCCGGTGCTGCTGGTTCTGGCGGTTCTCGCCATGGCCAAAACGCTGTTTGTGGGGCTGGAAATTGATGAAGAATATGCGTTCTCCCTGGGCTTCCGCCTGGTAAAGGGGGACCGGCTGTTTTATACCATGTGGGAGCCGCACCAGCTGTCGGCCTTACCGGCAGCGCTGGTGCTGGCTCTGTATACCGCCATTGCAGGCACAACCACCGGGGCGCTGCTGTTTGTGCGCGCTGTGGTGCTGGTCTGCAAAGCGGCCATGAGCGCGGTATTTTACCGCGATTTCAAGCAGACCATTGGCCGCCATGGGGCGCTGCTGAGCGCGGTGGTGCTGTTTGTCTACACCCCCAAGTGGTTCCTGGGGCCGGATTATATCAGCCAGCAGTTCCATTTTACCGTGGCGGCATTTTTGTGCTTTTACCATTATTACACCCATGGTTTCCGCCGCCCATGGCTGGTAGTGCTGGGGGCGGTGTGCGCCTGCTTCAGCTTTCTGGCGTTCCCGCAAAGCGCACTGGCGGCGGCGGTGATTTTTATCGGCATGGTGTTGCTGGGCCGCCGCGGCAAGGAGCCGACGATCTGTAAGATCCCCCGCGGCGCGGTGCTGTTTGTGCTGGGCTGTATGGCCTGCGCGGCAGCGTTTCTGGCGTATGTGCTGCCCGGCATGGGGTTTACCGTGTTTTTGCAGCGCGTCAGCCTGATCCTGAACGACCCGCAGTATGATTTTACCACAAGCCAGCGGCTGGCCCTGTTGGCAAGCCAGGCACTGAACACCGCCAAATTCCTGGCAAAGCCGCTGGCCGCCAGCGTGGTGCTCTGTCTGCTGTGGTGGGCCAAAACCCGCCAAAAACGGGATTGGATCGGCCTTGCCCTGAACCTTTGGGCCATTCTGGCGACTCTGCTCTGCGCGGTGCGTGCTGTGGCGGACTCCAGCTCCGATGAGCGCTATTTTATGCCGGCGCTGGTGCTGGCGGCGGCCTGGGCGTTCCGCAAGGGGCGCGGCACGGCGTGGGAGCCGCTGTTCTGGCTGGGCTTTCTGCCGGGCATGGCGGCGTATGCGTTCATTCTGCGCTCTACGCTGCTGGGCTTTTCGGCTACCTTTATGTATCTGACCTGGCCCGCGCTCTGCGGCTGCTTTGCCATGTTGGCGTGCAGGCAGGAGAATCCGGAGCAGGGAAAACTGCCCCAGGGCCAGTGTGTGCTGGCGGCGCTGCTGGTATTTTTGCTGGTGTGCCGGTTCTGGTGCGTTCTGGTAACGGGTTGGAAGCCTGCCAATGTGGCAACAGCCAACCTGAAGCAGATCACCGCAGGCCCCGCCGCAGGGACCTGGGCGGACGAAAAAGCCGCCGATATGCAGATGGCCCTGTACGAAGCGCTGGAACCCTTTGCGGGCAAGCAGGTGCTGCAGGCTATTGGCGAGCAGCACGGCCTTGGCTTTATGATGGCGGGAGGAACCTTGACCATCGGTCAGGCGTCCGTCATCTCCGGTACCGACAGCGACCCGCGGTTCATCCAGTATTATGAGGAACTGCCCGAGAAGCGTCCCGATGTGATTCTGTATGATGAAGCCGAAGTGCGCGATATGGCCGCGTTCCATGCCTGGATCGAAGAAAACTTTACCATCACCGCCCGCTACCCCGTCACCCACGGCACCGCCCACATGGAAGTGCTGGTAGTCGATTGAGTTTTCCACAAGCACAGGAAAAAATGTGGAAAGTTTGCGGGCATTTGCAAGGGAAACGACCCCACTATTATTTTTGAGCCGCGCGCCGCGCGGCGGTCCACCAACATTATTCTTTATTCTCTATTCATTATTCATTCAAATCGCATGATTCGCCTGGCAATCATGCGATTTCGTTTGACCCCCCGCCCCAAATATAGTATTCTATAATCAATCAAAATATCTTGTTCAGGAGGCTTGCCCTATGCCGGAACGCTTTCTTGTTTTTATCCCTGCCTATAACTGTGAAAAACAGGTGCCCCGTGTGCTGAACCAGCTGCTGGACCGTCAGGTGGCCACTATGGTCTCCGAGTGCATCGTGGTCAATAACCGCTCCACCGACGGCACCGAGGCCGCCGTGCAAAGCTGGATGCAGGCCCACCCGCAGGCCCCGGTCCGCCTGCTGCGCAACGACCAGAACTATGGCCTGGGCGGCAGCCATAAAGTGGCATTCCAATACGCCGTTCAGCATAACTTCGACTACCTGATTGTGCTGCATGGCGACGACCAGGGCGATATCCGCGATGTGCTGCCCCTGGTACACAGCGGCCGCCACCGTAAGTATGATTGCTGCCTTGGCTCCCGTTTTATGCCGGAAAGCCGCATCAAGGGCTACAGCACTCTGCGTGTGGTGGGCAACTATGGCTTTAACTGGCTGTTCAGCCTGGTGGCCGGGCACAAGATCACCGACCTGGGCAGCGGCCTGAACCTGTACGCAGTGCCACCGCTGGCAAACGGTTATTATAAAAAATTTCCGGATACGTTGTATTTTAATGACTGCATGATCCTGGCCCTCTGCCACCTCAAGCAGAAAGTCCTTTTCTTCCCCATCAGCTGGCGGGAGGAAGACCAGGTATCCAACAACAAACTGACCAGCTTTGGCGTCAGCCTGCTCAAACTGTGCGGGCGCTACCTGAAAAACAAAAACGAGTTTGTGACCCGCGAATGGCGGGAAAAACCAATCGAAGAATATACAAGCACCATCATTGCTTCCAATCTGTAAAGGGGGATGTTGATTATGAAGGTTCTGGTAACGGGTGCTGCCGGGTTTATCGGCGGCCAGCTCATGCATGCATTGTGGAAAAACGGCCATACCGCCATTGGTGTGGATAACTACAGCTATGGCAGCGCCGATAACCTGCATTTTGACGACCATGATTTTTCCGCCGATGTCATCAAGATGGATATCCGCGATAAAGAGGGTATGAAAGCCCTGTTTGAGCAGGAAAAGTTTGATATCGTCTATAACATTGCGGGCATTGCCCCCCTGCCGGACTGCCAGAGCGACCCGGTGGAGGCCGTCAGCGTCAACACGCTGGGCCTTGTCAACGTGCTGGAAAACGCCCGCCGCACCGGTGTTAAGCATGTCATTCAGGCATCCACCAACGCGATGTACGAGAATGAAACCGAGTTCCCGACCGTGGAATCCAAGTTCAACCCGCCCACGCTGATCTATCCCAACACCAAATACTGCGGCGAGCGGTTCTGCCAGAGCTTTGCCGATACCTACGGCATGAACATCACCTGCCTGCGCTTTGCCAACGTTTACGGCCCGCACATTGACTGCCTGCGCAAGCAGCCGCCGTTTGTGGGCTATATGATCCGCGAGCTGTACTATGACCGCGTGCCGGAGTTCCACTCTGACGGCAACCAGCGCCGCGATTATATCTATGTGGATGACCTTATCGACCTGGCCATGCGCGTGTGGGATCAGCCGGGCTTTGATGCCGTCAACGTTTCCAGCAACAAGAACTACTCCGTCCGCGAGCTGTACGCCACGGCCTGCGAGCTGATGGGCAAGCAGATCGAAGCCAAATACTGCCCGTCCAGCCATTACTGGGCCAAGTACCCGGAGCTGTACGGCGGCGCTTACGGCATCAAGCCGGAAATTCTGGACCACGAGGTCAACAAATATTCCCTGTGCGATAACACCCACGCCAAAGAGTGCTATGGCTGGGAACCGAAGATCGACATCCGCGAAGGCCTGCGCCGCGTGATCGAGAACGAGTGCGCCATGCTGGCTGCCCGCGATGCGAAAGGGGAATAACATGGCAAAGCTGCACCTTGTAATGCCGATGGCCGGGCGCGGCAGCCGCTTTTTTGAAAACGGCTTTGTGATGCCCAAGCCCCTGATCGAGATCAACGGCCGCCCGTTTTTCTATTGGGCAACCCAGAGCATTGCCAAATTTGTGGACTGTGCCGATATCACCTTTGTGGTGCTGGAGGAGCATATCCGCGACCATGCCATTGACCGGGAAATCAAAACCTATTACCCCGATGCCAAAATCGTGGCCCTGCCCGAAGTGACGGAGGGCGCCGCCATCACCGCCCTGCGCGGGACGGAAAGCCTGCCGGACGATGAGCCGCTGCTCTTTAATGACTGCGACCACCTGTTCCTCTGCAAGCCGTTCAATGAGTTTTGCAAGGCGGGCGATTTTGCCAACGGCCCGGACGGCGCACTGCTGACCTTTGCCAGCGATTCCCCGGCCTACAGCTACCTGCAATATGGGGCCGACGGCAGGGTGTGCCACACGGTGGAAAAGCAGGTCGTCAGCCATGATGCCATCTGCGGGGCGTATTACTTCAAAAATAAGCAGCTCTATGCTTCCGCCTGTGCAGAGTACCTGCACCACTGCGATTATAAAGAATTTTTTGTTTCCGGCATTTACAACGTGCTGGCCGCCCGCGGGGCGGACCTGCGCGGATTTGCAACTGATCTGCACCTGCCCTTTGGCACCCCGGCGGAGTATGCCCAAGCGGAACAGGAAGCCAACAAGGCCGCGTTTGAAATGCTGATGTAAAATCCCCCCAATAAACTAACTGATTCAGGTGACCGCCGATGCAACCTTTCGGAACCATTTTATTATTGCTGCTTGCCTCTGCAGCGCTGGTGCTGCTGGGGCATGTGTTCCGCCTGCTCCGGTGGGAACAGTTCATCCGCATTTATGAATACCCCCAGCGCCGCAGCCTGCTGCGCGCCATGGCCGGGGGCTACGCCGTCAACTTTCTGCTGCCATTCCATGTGGGCGATTTTCTGCGCGCCGCTCTGGCTGGCCGCAAAATGAAAACCGGAACAGGCTTTGCTTTTGCCACTGTCATCATGGATCGCTTTCTGGATGTGTGGGTGGTGGCGCTGCTGTTCCGGCTGGCCGGGCTGGGCGGCGCTGCGGTTTTGGGCGCAGCGCGGTATTATCTGGTTTTTGCGCTGCTGCTGGCCGCTGCCCTGGTGCTGGTGGTGCTGCTGCGGGACCTGCTCAAGCGGTGTTGCCTGGCCGTGTGCAGCATTTTCAATGATACCATCAAGCTGGACGGCCTTGTGTTCTGCTGGAGTCTCATCAATACCTTCAAGGATCTGCGCCGCGTCAACCTGTGGCGGCTGCTGCTCAATACGGTGCTGGGGCAGGCAATCATTGCCTGCGGCGGCGCTGGCGGCAGCTTTGGCTTGGTGGAAGTGTTCAACATGCTGTTCGGCGTCAAGAGCGTGGATGTGACCAGCCTTGGCGTGGCGGGCTCCCTCGGTTTGAGCGATGCCGCCCGTGGGCTGGTGATCGCCTGGTTCCTGCTGCCGCTGGCGGTTATGTTTGCGGCACCTCTTTTGCCGGAACATCTGCGCGCCGCCCTGAACGGTGCAGCGGAGCCGATCGCCAACCGGGAAGCCGGGCAGGAAAACTACCTGAACCTGCTGCCCCAGGTGGACCCGCGGGACCGCGGCGCATTCCTCAACCAGTATTTCAGCCTGCAGAACAAAGCCTATGTGGCCAAGTTCATTGAGATCAACCAGAACATTACCATTTTGCAGGATTATTCCGCCGGTTCCAACGCAACTACCATGCTGTGTACCGATGGTGCCGCGACCTTTTACCGCAAATACGCCTTTGGCGCGGACGGTGCCAAACTGGCCGAACAGCTGGCTTGGCTGCGCCGCAACGCCGCCCGCCTGCCGCTGTGCGAAATTCTGCGCGAGGGCACCGGCGAAGGCTACTGCTGGTATGATATGACCTATTCCGGCAGCGCGGTGGGGCTGTTCCGCTATATCCATTCCAACCCGCCGGGAAAAAGCGCAGCCATCCTGCGCAGTGTGCTGCGGGCACTGGATGAACAGCTCTACCGCCCCACAGCCCGCCCGGCGGATCCCGAAAAAATAGAGGAATACCTGAACAAAAAGATGGATGCCAATCTGGAAAAGATCCGGGACGCCCGCATCCTGAAAGAACTGTGGAACTATGACCGCATCTGGATCAATGGCCGCAGCTACCGCAACCTGAAAGAGCTGGGCCGCCTGTTTGACCACAATGCGCTGCGTACCCTGTTTGCCGCAGACCCCGTGGCGGATATCCACGGCGATCTGACGGTGGAGAACATCATCTGCCGCACCGATGTGGAGAACCCCGATAAAGCGTGGTACATCATTGACCCCAACACCGGCAACCTGCACGACAGCCCCTACCTGGATTACGGCAAACTGCTGCAAAGCCTGCACGGCGGCTATGAGTTCATGATGATGACCCCGCGCTGCACTGTGCAGGAAAACCATATTGACTTCCAGCTGACCCGCTCCGCCGCCTATGATACGCTGTTTGAAGCGGTCTGCGATGACCTGCGTGCCCGCTGCGGCGCGGCAGGGCTGCACAGTATCCTGGCGCACGAGCTCATCCACTGGCTGCGCCTGATGCCCTACAAGCTCAACAAAGATAAAAAGCGTGCCCCCATGTTCTATGCTGGGCTTGTCATGGTGGCCAACGACCTAAACACATGGGAAAACGAGGGAAAGTTTGATGAAAAAGCAAGGACTGATCGCCGTTGATCTGGACGGCACATTGATTGATACGGTTGCCGTCAACGCTGAAAGCTACCGCCGTGCGCTGGAGTCGTTCGGCTTTACGTTGGATTATGATTACTATGCCGCTTACTGCAACGGCAGGCATTACCGCGCCTTTTTGCAGCCGCTGATGGGCGGCAGCCCCTCTGCCGAGGATGTGGAGCGGGTGCATGACCTGAAAAAGCAGTATTACGCCGCCAACATGGACATAGCCCGCAAAAACGAGGCACTGTTTGTCATCTTGGAAGCCCTGCGCCCCACCCATTACCTGGCCGTGATTACCACAGGAAGCCGCCAGAACGCAACGGAAATGCTGGACCACTTTCACTGCACTGACTGGTTTGACCTGATCCTGACCCAGGAAGATGTGGTCAACAATAAGCCGGACCCGGAGGGCTACCTGAAAGCCATGGCCCACTTTGGCGTGGACGCCGCCCATACCATGATCTTTGAGGACAGCGCCACCGGCCTTGCCGCCGCCCGCGCCACCGGAGCCAGCGTGTTTGCGTGCAATCAGTTCTGACCTAAGGCAACACCGCACAATTCCCGCCTTACGGCTTAAGCACCGCTCCGACGGCTGCGGCACGGCATCTGCGTTGCCAAAATGCTCGATAATGTCGGGTTGCGGTAC
>OBAI01002345.1_pt1 | contig 12101 bp, 10 predicted proteins | sample 1517461 | NCBI WGS metagenome assembly OBAI01 (sample SAMN04571696, study PRJEB22368) | human gut metagenome | biome: human gut; material: stool | host: Homo sapiens | place: Luxembourg | collected 2012-06-29
ATCGTGGATACCTGGTTCATGGATGGTTGTGTGGAAAAGCGCTGGGGTAATGGCGTTCTTACCCGTCCGGTTTCTCCGGCACAGATGCACTCCTGGTATGTGGAAGCCCGCAGCAATGATCCCGGCATCTTCTTCGCTGCGCTGCAGGGTTAAGGGAAAGGAATGCCTATTATGTTAAAAGTAGTTAAATTTGGCGGTTCCTCCCTGGCCGATGCTGCTCAGTTCGAAAAAGTCCGCCAGATTGTCACGGCGGATCCGGCCCGCCGGGTTGTGGTTGTTTCTGCACCCGGCAAACGCTTTTCCGCAGATCACAAGATTACGGATTTACTTTACCTTTGCTATGCCCATCTTCAGTACGGCGTCAGCGCCGAAGGGGTATTCAGCATGGTGGTGGAGCGCTATCGTTCCATTGCGGCCGATTGTGGCCTTTCTGCTGATATCGATAAAGAGTTTTTGGCCCTTTATGAAAAGATGCAGCAGGGCATCAGCCAGGATGAGTTGGTCTCCCGCGGCGAATATTTCGCTGCCCGCCTTATGGCGGAATACCTCGGCTTTGATTTTCTCGATGCCGCCGAATGGCTCCAGTTTTCCTTCGATGGCCAAATTGACCGGGAGCACTCCTACGAAGCGCTTCGCCGCATAGCAGAAGACCGCAGCGTAGTCATTCCAGGTTTTTACGGCGTCATGCCGGATGGCCATATTAAGGTGCTCAGCCGTGGCGGAAGTGATGTGACCGGTGCTTTGGCGGCAGCGGCATTGGGGGCCGATGTATACGAAAACTGGACCGATGTTTCCGGTATTCTTATGGCGGATCCCCGCATTGTGGAAAATCCCCGCCCCATCGAGCGCATCACCTATAACGAGCTGCGGGAGCTTAGCTATATGGGAGCGCAGGTCCTGCACGAGGCCAGTGTTTTTCCAGTTCGCCAGGCGGATATTCCGCTGAATATCCGCAACACCAATGATCCGGGCCATCCCGGTACCCTCATTCGGGAGCATTTTGAGGATGAACTGGAAAGCGAAAAGAACCGTTTCATCACAGGCATTGCCGGCCGCCGCAATTTTTCTATCATTACGATGGCGAAGAACGGCCTGTCTTCCTCCATCGGCAGCCTGCGCCGGGTATTGGAAGTATTTGAACGGCATAATCTGAATGTGGAGTACACTCCATCTGGGATAGACAGTGTTTCGCTGGTTGTGCAAAGCGGAAAAGCAGCTTCCTGCCTTTACTCTATTTTGGGCGAACTGCAAAAGGAATTCCGCCCGGATAAACTGCAGGTGGCGGAAAATATATCTATTGTGGCGGCGGTTGGCCGCAAGATGGCGTTCCGCCCTGGTATTTCCGGCAAGATCTTTGCCGCTCTGGGTGAAAACGGTATCAGCATCCGCATGATTAGCCAAGGTCCAGAGGAGCTCAACATCATTGTGGGCGTGGATAACGCTGACTTTGAAAAAACGGTGCGTGTACTTTACGAAAGCTTTGTCAGATGACCGAGAGGAGAGAACATGCCATGAAAAATCCGAATGTGACTATACTGGGCGCCACCGGCGCGGTGGGCCGGGAGATGCTTAAAATCCTGGAGGAACGCAATTTTCCCATTGGGGAACTGCGCTGCCTGGCCAGTGCCCGCAGTGTCGGGAAAAAGCTGCCTTTTGCTGGGCGAGAAATCATGGTAGAAGAGGCAACGGATGCTGCCTTTACTGATGCAGATATTGTGCTGGGCGCAGCCGAGAATGATATTGCCCGTCGTTTTGCCCCAGCAATCAAGGCGACTGGTGCAGTATTTATTGATAATTCTAGTGCCTTCCGTATGGATGAAGATGTTCCGCTAGTTGTTCCGGAAATCAACCCGGAAGATGCTCTGCATCATCATGGCATCATTGCCAATCCAAACTGCTCCACCATCATCACTGTAGTAGCGGTTGCGGCACTGCGTCGTCTTTCGCCGATTACCAGCATGGTAGCTGCTACATATCAGGCAGTTTCCGGTGCCGGTGCCGGTGGCCCGGTGGAGTTGGAAGCCGAGGTGGAGGCCCTGTATAAAGGCGAGCCGGTACAGCCCCATATATTCCCGTATCAGATCGCCTACAATCTGATCCCCAAAATCGGCAGCCCATCGTATGAAGACTACACTTCCGAGGAAATGAAGCTCCAGAATGAGGGCCGAAAGATTCTGCACTTGCCGGAAATGAAGGTCAGCTGCACCTGTGTACGGGTGCCGGTTGTGCGTTCCCACTCCATCGCGGTTACGGCACGCTTTGAACGCCCCATTTCGGTAGAGGAAGCTCGTGCAGCGATTGCGGCAGCTCCCGGCTGCCGCCTGGTTGATGACCTTTCGCAGGATGTTTATCCCATGCCGTTGGATACCAGCGATCAGGATCTGGTGTATGTTGGCCGCATTCGTCCCGACCTTACCAATCCCAATGGCCTCTGTCTTTGGTGCTGCGGCGATCAGATTCGCAAGGGTGCTGCCACCAATGCTGTACAGATTGCCGAATTACTTCTTTAATTCCGTATTTTTCGCCGTTTCCATGCTGGGAGCGGCGAATTTTCTTTTTGTTCACAATTTTACCTGGAAAAAACCTTGACAAAAGCCACTTCATACGCTATTCTTATTACAGAACAACGCAAACGGGAAATGCGTTGTACTCCTTTGATTTGGCTTCACCAGAAAACTTATGCAGAAAAAGATGCACGGCTCACCACCGTGCGTCTTTTTTGTTGTTTTACAGACAGGGGAAAGACTTTCCTCATTTCTCACCGGCTTTGATAAGGATATCATGGCTGACCGGACGGTAAAACAGTTGTTCAATTTTCTGAGGTTCTCTCGTTTGCCCTAAGATCCACATCAGCTTGGTAACCGCGGCTTCTGTGGTCATATCATAGGCCTCCAGTACATCTAGGCCGGTCTTTAACCGATTGCCCACATGATATAGAAGTAAGTCACTGCCTTCATTAGGGACTTGAGTTGTCATGACTACGGTTTTCCCAGTCTGAACAGCGTTGCTGATCACATCGTAATAGCTCTTTGCACCGGCAGTCGGGATACCGCCTACACCGAAGCTTTCGATAATAACACCATCTTTTTTGCTTAGCATAAATTCCAAAAAATCTGCTTCCAACCCCGGTACCAGTTTGATCAGTCCCACAGAGGGGTCTAATTTATCGCTGAATACCGGTTTTTCTCGACATTCCTGGGTGATGTAATTCAGCAGTCGACCGTCTTGAATGACAGCCAGCTCAGGGTAATTGATGCTGGAAAACGCCTGAAAGCTCTTGGAGTGTGTTTTGCGTGCGCGGGTCCCTAGGATCACCCGACCATTGAATACGATAGAAACCCCGTGGGCATCCTCGTTGGCGGCGTAATGGAAGGCATCCACCAGGTTGGTTTTGCTATCGGTGATCTCCAAATTGATGGGTTTTTGGCTGCCGGTCAGTACAATGGGCTTTTTGCTGTACTGGATAAGGTAACTTAACGCGGCAGCAGTATAAGCCATTGTATCGGTACCGTGTGTTAATACAAAACCATCATAGTGGTTATATTCCTTTCGGATGGAATCCGCCATTCGCTGCCAGTGCTCCGGGGCGATGTTGGTGCTATCCAGATTGCACAACTGCAAGCAGTCCACACTGCAAAAGCCGGAAATATCAGGGCAGTAGTGTAGGATTTGCTCGGTAGTCAGTTGTGGAGAAAGCCCACTTTCGGTGATTTCGGAGGCAATGGTACCACCGGTGCCCAGCATCAGGATCTTCTTCATAGGGAACCTCTTTTCATATGAAAAGCTTTTATTTATCATCAGTATACCCTAAAAATAGATCAATGTCCATGAGAACAAGCAATATCACCAATTAAACGGAATTATTTTCAGTACTCATTTTGGATAGAATAATTGCATTTGATATGTCGAAAAAAGTCGATATCCGATATAATGAATGAGGATGGAAACGGGAAGCAAAAATTTGATCACCAAAATTTAATGATGACATCGGAGGGTATGACATGAGATTAGGAAAAATGTGTGGGCTCTTAATGAAAGCGTTTCTGGCTGTTTTGATGCTCTTTGTCACAGCTGCAGCAGTAGAAGTGTATTGGGAAGATGAGTTCGATGAGGCAATTGCCAATCAGTGCGAAAGTATTATCCTTAAGGAGGAGTACCTCAATATGGATTTTGGAGAAGCAATTGTGGTTGATTTTGATACAGTTTTGGACTTGGATGGACATGAGCTTACAGCTTGTTTCAAAATCAAGGACGGTACCAAAATGACGATCAAAAATGGTATGCTCAATATCTCTGCTTACCCAATTATAGAAGTTTGCGGCAGCGATGATGAGGAACGCCCAACAGTCTTGATTCTGGAAAATTTGAAAATCGAGGCATCCCGAGGTATCCAAATCAATAATGATGGCTATACCCGTGTTGAGGTCAATAATACAGAAATGCAGGCTCTTAGCTACCATGGCTGGTGCTTGCAAATATCCAATGCAGTTGAGGGAAATGCGGGCGTTGATATTCTCGTGGATGGCGGTGACCTATTTAGTGCACAAGGGTATGTCATTGAGTGCAATGGTGACGCGGAGGTTTCTATTAAGAATGCTAAGCTGGGCGGCGCGGCCGGTATTTTGATGCAAGCGGGGAGCCTCACGATGGAGAATACAGCTCTTGTTACAGAAAACAACTCTACGAATCCGAGCATCCCCACCAACGCTATTGCATTTACGCCGGCCGCTAATGCTGCCCATGTTATTCTCACGCTTGGCCCCGGCAATCAGATCAGCAGCAAGAGCGGTGCAATTTTTCATATTGTTCCCATGGCACAGGGCAGCGTTACGGCGCAAATCGCCATTACCGGCGGAACCTTCATCGCGGAAAATGGGCACCCACTGTTTTCCGCTTTGGAGAGGATAGAGAAAGTTGTTGAAATCAGCGGCGGCAGCTTTCCCGGTATTTCCCCGGAAGAATCCGCTGCGCTGGCCCCCTGTCTGTCCGAAAGCATAACCATAGATGAAGATGGCAATGTTGCGGCTAAGCCACAGGAACCGGGTGTCATTGTCATTCATCCTAATGAGGAAAATCAGACGCAGTCAAACCCCGGCACTGGTGCGCCCATCAATGCAATAGGTCAATGGTTATGGTCAATTGTATGTTGGATGCACTCCCAAGTAAGATAGACATATTCCGCTTGCTATGCTATAATTTGTCCGAAAGGGGAGATGCGAAATGAACCCAAACGAGTTTCCGGAGCTGCGTTCATTTTTTAATGAAAAAGAGCAGATCATTGCCATGCCGGCTAAACGAAAAAAACTGCTTTTGGCGGTCTACTATCTTTCCGATAAAATAGAGTCCGGCCGGGATTATACGGAATCGGAGATTAACGACCTGCTGGATGGATGGACAACTTTCCATGATCCAGCCATCCTAAGGCGGGAGCTGTATAATACCTGCTTGTTGGAACGCACGACCGATTGCCGCCGCTATTGGAAAGCAGAAAACATTCCTCCTTTGGCGGAATACATGGCAAAGTACACCTAGACAAAACAGGGCCATCAGCTTGCTGGTGGCTCTTGCGCTTTTCTCTAATTAAATATATTAAAAATAAATGACACTAAGTTATTTTATCATGTTCTATTTCACATAAATGGTTGCATTGTATTGAATGTGATGGTAAAATTAGGATGAAAATTAGGAAGTATAGTTCCAACAATCCCCTAGGGGATTCTACTCCAATTATCAAAATGAAAGTGGGAACCTATGCAATACACTAGCACTGGTGTTAATACAATTCAGTCTGCCTCATTTGCGGTCACCATGTCAATTAAGGTCATGGATTCTGCTGCGCAGTAGCTCCCAAACTGAGGAGCCACCTGTTGTTGAGCTTATGAGAAAGCCGAATCCCGTGCGGATCACACCTTTGGAGGAGACAGCAAGTACTGCAGTAATCAGTGCAGCTACACCAAGTCCACCGGTTCTATCACCATCATCACCTGCCCCGATAGAAACAATAACGGCACCAAGGAGAACCCCGGTACCGGTGCGGCTCTTGGTAACATTGGCTAGGTCTTTGTTGGCCTGGCAGCCGTAGACGCTCTCTGCTTCGGCGCTAAAAAGTTCACTAAAAAAGATGAAGAGTAATCCCTAAGCACTAAAATATGGCCCACCCCGAATTCCCTTCGAGGTGGGCCTTTCTTCTATTCTGCTCATAGCTCCATCTGCTTGCCCAGATAGCTTGCCGCCGCCGCTATAAGCTTCTGTTCGGCCTCACCGGGACGGTCATTCTCCTTGTTTTGCAGGAACATCACACTGCCGCATACATCCCCGGAGGAGATGATAGGGGACTGCGCCAGTGCGTAATAGGCCATGCCTTCAATGGGCTGCAGGGGCTGCCCATCGCCCGCCATATAGCTTTTGCGGTTCTCAATGTGATCCTCCAGGCCCGGTGATACCCTGCGCTCCAGCACCTCCCGCCGGCTGATGCCGCTGACCGCCACCACATGGTCTCGGTCGGTGATGAGTACCGGATAACCGGCCGTCCGGAACAGTACCTCGCAGTACTGCGCCGCTATGCTGCCCAGCTCACTGATAGGGGAATACTTCTTAAAAATGACCTCGCCCTCGTTGCTCACAAAGATCTCCAGCGGGTCGCCCTCACGGATTCGCATAGTCCTGCGGATCTCTTTCGGAATAACTACTCTGCCCAAATCATCAATGCGCCGTACAATTCCAGTAGCTTTCATATCTATTCAAACTCCCTCTCCATTTATTTGCTGTGCGGATAGTTTTTGCTGAATTAACAGAAATATACCGGCCTGGCATCAAAAGCGTGACAAATGTACTGTTTCTGTTCATTTCGGCATTTTACAATGAGATTTTACACAGAATTTACATTGTAAAGTTGTTGTTCCATACATTGCGGAAGTATGATACAATAAAATGGAACGAATAGGGGGAAACACCATGATCTATTGTGTAGAAGATGATAGCAGCATTCGTGATCTGATGGTATATGCCCTGCGTGCAGCGGGTTTTTCCGCCGTTGGCTGCGCTGATGGTGAGGAATTTTGGCAGGCCATGCATCGGGAAACCCCGGAGCTAGTTATACTGGATATTATGCTGCCCGGCGAGGATGGCATCTCCATCCTGAAAAAGCTGCGGGCGGCACCCGTCACCGCTGATATTCCTGTCATAATGGCCACCGCCAAGGGTACGGAATATGACCGTGTTATCGGATTGGATCTAGGCGCGGATGATTATCTCACCAAACCGTTTGGTATGATGGAAATGGTCTCCCGCATTCGGGCAGTGCTGCGCCGAGCCGGCCCCAAGTCCGCTCCAGCCGTTTTGCGGCAGGGCAGCATTCTCATGGATGAAGGCCGCCATGTGGTAGAGGTAAACGGTACGCCGGTTACCCTCACGCTCAAGGAGTACGATCTGCTGCGGCTGCTTTTGGAAAACCCTGGTCAGGTGTTCAGCCGCGACCGTCTGCTTTCCGCCGTTTGGGGCACCGATTATTACGGCGAGACCCGCACGGTCGATGTCCACATTGGTACCCTGCGTACCAAGCTGGGCGCAGCAGGGGATATCCTGCAAACGGTGCGTGGTGTTGGCTATAAGCTGGAGGCTGCCCATGAGTAAAAAAATCTTTCGTTCCATCTGGCTGGCAGCCCTTATAGTGCTTGTTCTCTCTCTGGTACTTATTATGGGGGTGTTGTATAGCTATTTTACCGGTGTCCAGCAAAAGCAGCTTCGTATGGGAGCCGAAGTCGTAGCACAAGGCGTCACCCTTGATGGAAAAGAATTCTTTGACGAACTTACTGCAGAAGACTACCGCATTACATGGATCGATGCTGATGGTACCGTCCTCTACGATAACCAAAGTGACGCCAGCAGTATGGAAAATCACCTGATGCGTGAGGAGGTTCAGCAGGCACTGCAAAATGGTACCGGCGAAAGTTCCCGATATTCCGATACGCTGGCCAGTCGTAATTTGTACTGCGCCCGTCTTCTACCAGATGGCACCATCATTCGTCTATCTGCGGCACAGCATTCGGTATGGGTGCTGTTGGTCGGGTTTGCTCAGCCTATCTGTGTCATCCTACTGCTGGCACTGGTGCTGTCCTTCCTCTTAGCGTCCCGCCTTTCCCGTACTATTGTGGAACCCATCAACTCTTTGAACTTGGACGAACCCAGTCAATATGTCGGCCGGGAGGAATACGCCGAGATTGAGCCTCTGTTGCGGCGTATGGCGCTCCAGCAGGCACAGATCCGTCAAGATCAGGATAAGCTGGAAAAAAGCTCGCAGATCCGTCAGGAGTTCACCGCGAATGTTTCCCACGAGCTCAAGACCCCGCTGCATGCAATTTCCGGCTATGCTGAACTGATGGAAAACGGTATGGTGCAGCAGCAGGATATTAAACCATTTGCCCATAAGATCCGGCAGGAGTCCCTGCGATTGACCGCTTTGGTGGAGGATATCATCAACCTTACCAAGCTGGATGGCGGCGCGGCCGGAATGCAGCGCCAACAGGTAGATCTTTACCGTATTGCGGAAAATGCTGTTGACAGTATTCAAGCTGCGGCGGCAGAAGCCCATGTGGATCTTACTTTACGGGGAGAATCTGCCTTCGTGGATGGTATCCCGCCGGTGCTTTACAGTATGATCTTTAATCTCTGCGATAACGCCATCAAGTACAATCATCCCGGCGGTAGTGTCAAGGTTCAGGTGATGAGCTACCCCGATGATGACCGTGTTATTGTTTCCGATACAGGTATCGGTATCCCGGAGGAAAGCCGTGATCGCATCTTTGAGCGTTTTTACCGGGTAGATAAAAGCCGCTCCAAGGAAGTAGGCGGTACCGGACTGGGACTCTCCATCGTCAAGCATGCCGCGCTCATCCATCATGCTGCAATCGTTGTGGATAGCACGCCCGGCAAGGGAAGCACCTTTACTGTAATATTCCCCAAAAAGAAATGAAAGAAGAGTGATTGTTTGACCTACGAAGAGATCCGCCAGAATGAAGCCGTCAATACCTACATCCGCCAGGCGGATGCCGCCCTGGCCACACTGGGCTTTACCGAGCATAGCTTTGCCCATGTGACACTGGTGGCCGAAAAAGCAGGTTATATTCTGCAAACACTTGGCTATCCGGAACGCACTGTGGAACTGGCCAAGATTGCCGGTTATCTGCATGATATCGGCAATCTTATCAACCGGGTCGACCATAGCCAAAGCGGCGCTATTATGGCGTTCCGTATTTTGGATCATCTCAAGTTTGACCCGGAGGAGATTGCCGTTATCGTTTCTGCCGGCGTGCCGGTCAGTCCGGTAGCGGCGGCCCTTATCCTGGCCGATAAGAGCGATGTGCGCCGAAACCGTGTGCATAATACCGATCCCTCTACCTTTGATATTCATGATCGCGTCAATTACTCGGTCACAAAGGCAGAGCTGAAGATCAATGAGGCCCACACCCTCATCAAGCTCAAATTGACGGTCGATACTCATTTCAGTTCAGTCATGGATTACTTCGAGATCTTCATGCAGCGTATGCTGCTGTGCCGCAAGGCCGCCGAAACGCTTGGCCTCCAGTTTAAGCTCATGATCAATGAGCAACAGCTTATGTGATTCAATACTTGCCCATAAAAAAGAGCCGCCATAGCGCGGCTCTTCACCTTTACCGGCACTTTACATGGATTTTACAAAGTCTTGATAATGGTTTTGACCTTTCTTTATTATTCTTATCTTAGTTAAAAAGGAGAGTAAGGGAAAGGAATAATATAATGACTATTTTTAATGCATTGAACCTCATTGGCGGTCTTTGTCTGTTCCTCTTCGGCATGAATCTGATGGGCCAGGCCCTGGAGCGCCGGGCGGGCAGTGGCCTGCGCTCGTTGCTGGAAAAGATGACCCAAAACCGCTTGATGGGTCTGCTGGCCGGCCTTGGTGTTACCGCCGTTATTCAAAGCTCCTCGGCCACTACGGTTATGGTTGTCGGTTTCGTCAATTCCGGTTTGATGACGCTGCGCCAGTCCATCGGTGTTATCATGGGCGCCAATATCGGTACCACCGTTACGGCCTGGATCCTCAGCCTCTCCGGTATCGAAGGAAGCAGCCTTTTGGTGCAAATGTTTAAGCCCTCCACCTTTACGCCAATATTGGCGCTCGTCGGTATCATTTTGTATATGTTCTGCAAGGCAGATAAAAAGAAAGATACCGGAATGATTCTCCTGGGCTTTGCCACGCTCATGTTTGGCATGGAGGCCATGTCCTCTGCGGTTTCCAGCCTAAGAAATGTTCCGCAGTTCCGTGAAATTTTCCTCATGTTTTCCAATCCTATTTTGGGTGTTTTGGTCGGCGCGGTGCTCACTGGCATTATCCAGTCCAGCTCGGCATCGGTGGGTATCCTTCAGGCGCTGGCCAGCACGGGGCAGGTCACCTATGGTGCCGCTATCCCTATCATTATGGGACAGAATATCGGCACCTGTGTTACAGCGCTGCTTTCTTCCATTGGCACCAATAAAAATGCCCGCCGGGCAGCACTGGTCCACCTCAACTTCAATGTCATCGGTGCAACGGTTGGTATCGTCTTGTTTTATGTCGTTCGTGCCGTGGCAGCTCCGGCTTTGCTGGGGCAGGCTGCTAGCGAGTGGGGCATCGCAGTAGCCCATTCCATATTTAATATTCTTTGCACTGCGGTCCTCTTGCCAATGGGTGGTCTGTTGGAAAAACTGGTTCTTCGGCTGGTACCGGAAGGCAAACAGCCCCAGCGGGAGGCCGAACTGGACGAGCGCCTGCTGGCTACTCCGGCTCTTGCACTGGAGCGCTGCCGTACGCTCATTGCCGATATGGCCAGCTATTCGATGGAATCGCTGCGGGAAAGCTTGAACGCCATCACCGCCTATAATCAAAAAACCGCCGAACATATCCGTGAGGATGAAGCCAAGACTGACCATTACGAGGATATCATCGGCAGTTACCTGGTCAAACTCAGCGCCCGCAAGATAGGGGAGAGCGACAGTGCCCTTGCAGCAGAATATCTGCGGATCATTGGCGATTTTGAACGCATTGCCGACCACAGTGTAAACATTTTGGAATCGGCAGAGGAAATGCAGCAAAAAGGTATCGCTTTTTCTGCAGCCGCTCTGCAGGAATATTCCACCATGGCAGGCGCTGTTCGTGAAGTTACCGCTCTGGCTTATGATTCCTTTGTATCAGGCGATGTGCAGGCTGCCCGCCAGGTGGAGCCGCTGGAACAGGTTATCGATGATCTCAAGGAGGAAATGCGTACTCGCCATATCCATCGGATGCAGCAGGGCAGCTGCGGCATTGAAGCCGGCTTTATCTGGTCGGATCTCCTCACCAATCTCGAACGCGTCAGCGACCATTGCTCCAATATTGCCTGCTGTATGATAGAGGGTGCTGACCACAACCTCCATCGTCACGAGGTTTTGCAAAGCATCCGCGGCAGCGGGGAGATTTTCGACCGCGAATATAGTTCCTACCGTCAAAAATATGCTCTCACAGTGGAATAATAACAAGACTGGGCTGCGGCAAATGCCGTGGCCTTTCCTTTACGCGTTTTTGACTTGGTATTCGGCATAACGGAACGACGGTCATGATGTGCGAAAGATTCGTTTATCTTCTTGACGCATAACGATTATAATGCTACGATATATCTAATTTCGATTTTTTGAGGCAGGAGGTGCGGCAGTGGTGAACGATATTATATCTGTAAACGGAATAAGCAAATCATTCGGCCCCATCTCTGCCCTATGTGATGTTTCCCTTTCCGTGCAGCAGGGCCTCGTCACCGCTATCGTCGGGGATAATGGCTCCGGCAAATCCACCCTTATCAAGCTCCTTTCCGGCAATCTCGCACCGGATGCAGGCACCATCACGGTGGAGGGCAGGGAGCACACTCACCTCACCATTGCACAGGCCTTGCAGATGGGCATTCGCACCGTCTATCAAGACCTTTCCCTGGACGATTGGAAAAATAGTTATGAGAATATCTTTCTTGGCCACGAACGGATGCACGGCCCTTTCCTGGACCGCTGCCGTATGGAGCGGGAAGCCGCCGAACTGCTGAAGCGCCTGGAGATCACAA
>OBAI01002347.1_pt1 | contig 12096 bp, 8 predicted proteins | sample 1517461 | NCBI WGS metagenome assembly OBAI01 (sample SAMN04571696, study PRJEB22368) | human gut metagenome | biome: human gut; material: stool | host: Homo sapiens | place: Luxembourg | collected 2012-06-29
TCACTGCAAAGCCTGAACCCGCGCACCGCCTGCTCAAAAGAACCTTCCACACCGCGGAATTTGTCATGAACGGCGCCAATGCCGTCCAGGGAAATGCCTACGTACGCCACGCCCAGTTCCTTGAATCGCGCTGCGGCTTCCGGAGTGATGCGGGTGCCGTTGGTGGAAATGGTCACCTTCAACCCTTTCCCGGTGGCGCGTTCCAGCAGTTCCATAAAGCGCGGATGCACCAGCGGCTCCCCTCCGGAAAAAAGGAGGGCGTTCACCTTGTAGTCCGCCAAATCATCAATGACCGCGCAGCACTGGTCCCAATCCAGCTCTCCCTCAAATTTCCGGGCAGAAGCATCCGCATAACAGTGTATGCATTTGAGATTGCAGGTACGCGTAATGTTCCAGACCACAATGGGCTTGCGTACGCGGGACGAAGCCGGCGCACAGGATTCCGCGGCGCCCCCTGCAAAACGGCCGTGCCCGTGGCCCTGTCCGTATCTCAAATGGTCCGCGGGCTGTTCCGCCCCTGTCCAAAGTCTGGTAATATTAATCATGGTGTTGTGAAAGCCTAGGCTGATAAGGGCAGAGATTGTCTTCCGCCATCATGTCTCCGTAAACGGCATAGGCGCGGGACCGGGACCCTCCGCAGATGGCATGGTACTCACACCGTCCGCATTTGCCCCGCAACGCATTGTCATCCCGGAGCCTGAGGAAAAGAGGGTGCGTGCGGTAGATTTCTCCAGGGTCATCCGTCCGGACGTTCCCTGCCGTCATGGGCAAAAAACCGGAGGGCTGGATTTCCCCGGTATGGGAAATAAACATAACGCCTTTGCCGTCCCGGGTGGGGATGGCGCGGCGGGCAGGCTTGCTGCCCTGGGCGCGGGCTTCCTGAAGCGCCACGCGGCGGTAATGGTGCCCTTCCGTAGTTTTAACGCCAAAGGGCACCTCATGGCTTATCCTGCTCAGTTTTTTCCAGACGGCTTCCACTTCTTCCGCCGCAGGCATTTCATCCATGGCGGCACGGCCTGTGGGCACCAGAAGAAACACGCTCCACATGTCCGGTTTCATTTTCTTCATCAGCTCCACAAAGTCGTCAAATTCGCCCAGCGTACTCCTGGTGATGGTGGTGTTGATTTGCAAGTGCATGCCGGCTTCCTTCGCCATTTCCGCAGCCCGGAGAGTCCGTTCATATGTGTGGGGAACGCCGCGGAAAGCGTCATGGGTACTCTCATGCGCGCCGTCCAGGCTCAACGACATGCTCTGGACTCCAGCTTCTTTCAACGCACGGAAATCCGTGTGCAGCAGCCGGGCGGTAGCAGCCGGGCTCAATGCCACATGCAGCCCCTTGCCGGAAGCCGCACGGACCAATTCCAGAATATCCGGCCTCATGACCGGATCGCCGCCTGTCAGCACCAGCATGGGAGGCCGCAGTTCCGCCAACTGGTCAATCAGGCGCAATGCCTCCTCATGAGTCAATTCATCCGGGTGGGGACGCGGCTGGGCGACGGCGCGGCAATGTCTGCACGCAAGCGCGCAAGCGCGCGTCACTTCCCAGAAGACCAGGAAAGGGCGTTCATTGAGATCTGTTTCACTAAAAACCGGGCGCATTTTTCAGGACAGTCAATTTAGAACAATTATAATTTTTTGACCAGACCAAAAGGGCGCATCCTTTAAAAAGTTCACTTAGCCGCCTCTTCACGGATTTTTTGAACTTCCTTAGGCAGTTCGGAAAGGGAATTCAGAGCTTCCTTCAGGTTCCTGGAAGCATCCGGAGAAAGCATGATGGCCGTCACATGCTTGACAATGGGCTGCATCATTTCCACAAGCTGCTGTTGCACTCCCATCAGCTTGGCCTGCTGGTTGCGGGTGAGAGGCGGCAGGGCGGCCTGTTTCCTGGCAACATCCAGCATAGCCGCCCGGTAGCGGCCTATCTGTTCCACAGCAGCCTTGCCGGTTTCTTCATCCCTTACCCTGGCCAGAGAGTCGTTAAGCTTTTTTACTTCCTCCACAGTTCTGGTCAGCAGGGTTTCATGCGTGTTGCCCTCCGCATCCTCCGGGAACGGCTCCGCCTGCTCGGCCTTATCCCGGGAAGCCTGCGCCAGCTCCTTCTGGACAGACTGTAAATCCGCCAGGGCTTTTTGCAAATCGGGCGTAAGCAGACCTTCCTTTTTCAAACGGGACAGAGATTTTATTAATTCACCTGAAATTTTCTGTGCTTCTGTCATCTGGGCGGAAACCTGAGCCTGCTCCTGAAGCGTGGCACCAGGAAGCTCCAACTGTCTTTTCCCAATGTCCAGCAGCTTTTTATGAACTTTTTTAACCGTTTCCACAGCAGCGGCCGCCCCAGGTTCATCCGTTACCTTGTCCAGGGCCGCCGCGATTTCATGCATGCTGGCGACGCTCTGCCTGGTCAGAGAAAGATGAGAGTCCTGGGCAAATGCGGAGGCTGTTATGCAAACGGCAGCGCCCAGGCTGATGGAAGCAACAATTTTATTCATGATACGGAAGCCTTTCCGGTATGGAAGAATACGTTTTCCTCCTTTCCCCGTCAATGGCGGCTATTGTCAAGACCACTATATGAAAAAAGGGCTGTCCGCTTGTTTGCGGACAGCCCTTTTGAAATCTTAACAGCCCGGTCTTAGTCGCGCTGCTGGCGTGAATACTTGTAGTAGCTCTGGAAGCTGAGTTCCGCAGGAAATTCGCTCAGGCCGCCATTGGGATTGTATTCCTTGAGGCCGCTCATGCCGCAGCGCCCCTGATAAGGGGGCTTGTATGTGCATTTGTAAGTGGGAGCCCAGAAGGTGACAAGTTCATAAATTCCGTAGCCCATGCGTTCAAACATGGTAGCGGTGCCATCAACAATGCCTACGGAAAAACCGGCATAATCTCCCTCGCGGCTCGTCCAGTTGATGATTCCCAGCGGGATTTCTTCAACGGAATAAATAAGATTGGCGATAGCACGGCCCAGCTTGCGGGTGGGGGTGCCTGAATGTCCGCACTGGCGACACCAACGACGCCGGCGGCAAAAAGAGCTGAGATGATGGCACGTTTCATACTGATTGTTTATATAGTATAATTTGTCGAGGGAAAGCAACTCAAAAAAACAAAAAATCAATCTAATTCCGGCCGGGGGTCCCGCGTCATGAGTTCCGCAAGTGCTTCCATCGGCGGCTTGGATTCATAAAGAACGGAATAAACGGCGTCAATCAGGGGCGTCCTCACCTTCAGCTTCCGCGCAATTTCATAGACGGACAGCGTGTTGGGCACCCCTTCCGCCACCATGCCCAGGGTATCCAGGATTTCCTGGAGGCTCTTCCCTTCCGCCAGTCTCCTCCCCACCGTCTGGTTGCGGGAGTGGCGGGAATAGCAGGTAACAATCAAATCGCCTACTCCGGAAAGGCCCATAAAGGTTTCCCTGCGGCCTCCGCTGGCCACGCCGATGCGCGTCATTTCCGCCAGGCCTCGGGTCAGCAAAGCGGCCTGGGCGTTATCCCCCAGGTTCAGCCCTTCGCATAAGCCGGCCCCGATGGCAAAGACGTTCTTAATGGTTCCGCCCAGCTGCATGCCGATAATGTCCGTAGCGGAATAAACACGGAAGGTTTTGGATGCAAATATCTGCTGCACCCAATCCGCATACTTCGGATCTTCAAATCCAATCAGGGAGGCGGACGGAAGGCCCAGGCAGATATCTTCCGCATGATTGGGACCGGAAAGCACGCCTATAGGGTTGGAGGGCAGATATTCCTGAAGGATTTCCGTCATTCTTTTATGGGTTCCCTGTTCAATGCCCTTGGTGCAGGAGACGATGACGGCATCCGGCTGCACCGGCAGGCTGCGCAGCCGCTGGGCTACGGAACGCATGGCTACGGAAGGCACCACTACTACAATGAGTTCCGCATCCTTCACCTGGCCCAGATCGCAAGTAGGATGGATATTGGAGGCCAGGGGAAGGGCGGTTTTCGAAAGGACGGGGCTGCGTCTTGTTTCGGCAAGCTGCCTGACCTGAGCCTCTTCCGGCGTCCACAGGACGACTTCACATTCCCGGGTCGCCAGAACCATGGAGAGGGCCGTGCCCCAGGAACCGGCTCCAATGACTGCTATTTTATGTAACCGATTCATCATCTTACTTGGACTTTTTGGAATAGAAGGAGTGCTCCGTTCCGTTGAGAAGCCTTGCGATATTGGAACGGTGCTTGAGAATCACCAGCGCGCCTACCACCGTGAAAAAGGCGACGTAAAGTATCTGGGGGGAGACATCCCCGTCCTGGCAAAGCGGATAAATCCACCATCCAGCGGCGATCATCACCACAGCGGCCACCAGGCTGGCCAGGGACACGATGCCGGAGATTCCCATAACCACCAGCCAAGAAGCCAGAGCCACGCAAGCTACCACCGGATTGAGGGCAAATAAAACCCCCGCGGTTGTCGCTACGCCTTTTCCTCCCCTGAATCCCAGGAAACAGGTGTAAGTATGACCGAGTATAACAGCGAAACAGGAGAGAACTATCAAGACATTGAAATCCCAGCCGCCCGCATCCCCCGTCAGGAACGGCAGCCAGTTCAAGGCGCCGAACACAGGGATGAACCCCTTTAAGAAGTCCAGAATGAAAACGGAAAGGCCCCACTTCCAGCCCAGTACGCGCCACGCATTGGTAGCGCCTATGTTGCGGGAACCCTGCTGCCTCAGGTCAATCCCTCTGATTCTGCCGGCAAGGTAGCCGAACGGAATCGCTCCGATCAGGTAATAGAAAACTATCCAGGCAATCATGTTGTGCGGAGTGCATTTTAATCCTCCGCCGGTCAAATGACAATGGGGAAATCACCTCTGGCCCGGTTCTTTCCGGAGGGGTTGCTCCCGTAAAAGAACACCATGCCTGACGGCCTCCTCCAGATCCTCATTTTCAAGGCTCTCCGTGCCCCGGTCTGCGAAAAAGCCCTGTTTAAGGCGCAATAAGAACAGCGCGAACATTTTCCCGCCCGCCCAGAACCATGCTCCCGCACTTCCTTCGCCGGAATAAGCTTATTTACCGCCCTCGCAGGGTTTCCGCATGACGGCAGCCCAGACGGAGGCATTATCCTGCTGGGGCTCCAGCATATCCTTCACCTGTTCCATAATGATCCCCACCAGCTCCCTGCTGGAACAATCCCTGGCCTTTTGAAGAGCCAGGAAAGAAGGTTCTCTCAACAGCTCGCTCCAAACCTGCAAGCCATCCGAGCATGCCAGCACCGCATCTCCCGGATGCAGGAGCAGGGGCATGGCGCTGATGTCCACCAGTTCCATGGGACCGCCCATAACGGCGGAACGGAGAATGCAACGCTGCCGAAGCGCACCCTGAAGTGACATTTTCCCCTTCCGGTAAAGGCAATCCGCAATCGGTCTCATGGAATGGTCTTCATTCAGACGGTCCATGCGAAAGCTGTCCGCTCCGCTCCATAAATACAGGGGGGAGTCTCCCACGCTGATCCACCACAGGAAATGGTCGCGGATGAAGACGGCCAGCAATGTGGTTCCGGATTCCTCCGGTTCCTTCTGAATGGCGGCCAACGCCCTGTTGGCAGCATGCAAAGCCGCCGTTAAACGTTCCGGGATATCCTCGATGCCGCTTTCCGCAAATACCGCAGCAAATTCCTGCGCCACCACACAGGAGGCGCAATCTCCGCGAAGATGCCCTCCCATGCCGTCGCACACGATGCCCAGCATCCCGCCGGCGGCGGGAAGACTTTTAACCACGTCTTCCTGCTCGCGGCGTTTGCCGATCCATTGGGCGGAAGCGCAGTCCAGAATATCCGGGGTGCGGGGAGCCATGCGGCCGGTGGTTCGGATTAACTGTCCTTACGTTTCAACTGCGGGAAGAGCAGCACGTCACGGATGGAAGAGGCCCCCGTCAGCATCATGACGACGCGGTCGATGCCGATGCCGATGCCGCCTGCGGAGGGCATTCCGTATTCCAGCGTTTCAATGAAATCATAGTCCACGCGCTGGGTCTCCCCGGCAGCCTGGTGCTCCAGGCGTTCCTTTTGCACGTCAGGATCGTTCAATTCCGAATAGCCGGGGGAAATTTCCTGCCCGTTGATCACCAGTTCATATACGTCCACTACGTCCGGATTTTCCCGGTTCAGCTTGGCCAGGGGAACCAAGTCCTTGGCCACGTGGGTAACAAAGCAGGGGTTCATGGTCTTTTCCTCCACCAGTTTTTCATACACCTGCTGGGAAACATCCACATCTTTCATATCCGGGCTGATTTCCACTCCCAGCTCTTCACAGCGGGCGCGGCGCGCTTCGGGGGAAATGTCAAACCAGTCTTCCCCCGCCACGCCCCGGATCAGGTCCTGGTAGTCGGCGCGTTTCCAGGGACGGCTGAGGTCGATTGTGTAAAGAACATTGCCTTCAGCGTCCTTGTGGTCAATCTGAAGGCCGCCGCAGAATTTTTCCGCCAGATGGCAGATGAGCTCCTCCACCATATTCGCCATGGTTTCAAAATCACCGCAGGCGCAATAGGCTTCCAGCATGGTGAATTCCGGGTTGTGGCGGCGGTCAATTCCTTCATTGCGGAAGCTGCGGTTGAGTTCGAAAATTTTCGTGAAGCCGCCCACCATCAGGCGTTTGAGGAAAAGCTCCGGGGCAATGCGCAGCGTCAGCGGCATATCCAGCGCGTTATGGTACGTTTCAAACGGCTTGGCGGCGGCCCCACCGGCCACATCCTGAAGCATGGGGGTTTCCACTTCCAGATAACCGCGTTCCTGGAGAAAGCGGCGGATTTCCGCAATCATGAGGGAGCGCGTAACGAACAGGGAGGCGCTTTCCTCATTGGAAATGAGGTCCAGGTGGCGCTTGCGGTAGGTCACCTCCTTGTCCGCCAGCCCGTGCCACTTGTCCGGCAGGGGGCGGAGGCTTTTGGAAAGAATGGTCAGTCCGGATACCTTTACGGTAGGTTCTCCGGTACGGGTCAGGAACGTGGTTCCCCTGATGCCGACCCAGTCCCCGCGGTCCAGGAGCTTCCAAAGCTTCCAGGTGGTTTCGTCCACCTCATTTTTATGCAGGAACCCCTGGATTTTTCCCCGTACGTCCCCAATGACGAAAAACTGGGATTTGCCCATGTCGCGAATAGCCAGAAGGCGGCCGGCGACGGCTACCTGTTTGTCTTCCTGGAAATCGGCTTTCAATCCGGCGGGAGTGGTGGTCACGTCAAATCTTGCGCCGTAGGGGTCAATTCCCAGCTCACGGATTTTGGCGAGCTTGTCGCGGCGCACGGCAATAAGTTCGGATTCCGTCGTAGTCGGATGTGCCTGCTGTTGTTCGGACATAGTGCGGGGATTCTAAAGGCTTGCTTCCGTTTTGGCTAGCGCATTGTCAGGCAGAGGGGACATTTTTGGCGGCCGGTTTTGACCCGAAGGTTCCTCCCCCCCCTTTTTCGGAAGCCGGACGCCGGAACATGCCCCAGTATTCCGGCCGTTTTGCAAAAAGCCTGGACAGAACCACATAAAGCACGATATTCAAAGGAATTGAAACAAAACTGGTCTTATTATTAAAAAATGGCCGGCAAATCCCCACATACGCATAATTGCTTTTACCTTTGGCACCAGACATGTTATAAATGTTCCCGTTAAGACGCACCTTATTTATCAATTATATACTATCCGTGCAGACTTATGAGTGATCAGACAACCGTAACTTACAGCACGATTGACGCTAACGAAGCCGTAGCCTCCGTAGCCTATCGTTTTTCTGAAGTCATTGCCATTTACCCCATTACACCATCTTCTCCGATGGGTGAATCAGCTGAAAGCTGGGCCGCTGTCAACAGGAAAAACCTGTGGGGCACCGTTCCCTCCGTAGTGGAAATGCAGAGTGAAGGCGGCGCGGCAGGCACCGTTCACGGCGCCCTCCAGACCGGAGCGCTTGCAACTACGTTCACCGCATCCCAGGGGCTCCTGCTGATGATCCCGAACATGTTCAAAATCGCAGGGGAACTGACTCCCGCCGTGTTCCACGTAGCCGCCCGGTCCCTGGCTTACCAGGCCCTTTCCATTTTTGGCGACCACAGCGACGTGATGAGCGCCCGCTCCTGCGGATGGGCCATGCTGTGCGGCTCCTCCACTCAGGAAGCTGCGGACTTCGCCGCTATTTCCCACGCCGCTACACTGGAATCCCGCATTCCTTTCATCAATTTCTTTGACGGGTTCCGCACGTCCCACGAAATCGGCAAGATTGCAGACATCACGGACGATACCCTGAACGGCATGATTAAGCAGGAATGGCTGGATTCCTTCCGGGAACGAGCCCTGACTCCTGATGCTCCCGTTCTGCGCGGCACTGCCCAGAACCCGGACGTTTACTTCCAGGGACGTGAAACGGTCAACCGTTTCTATGAAGCCACTCCGGCTATTGTCCAGAACGCCATGGACAAATTCGCGGAACTTACCGGCCGTTCCTACCATCTGGTGGATTACACCGGCGCTCCGGACGCCGAACGCGTCATTATCCTGATGGGATCCGGCGCTGAAGCTGTGGAAGAAACGGTAGAAGCCATGATGACCCGGGAAAACGCCAAGGTAGGCGTGCTGAAGGTGCGCCTGTTCCGCCCATTCCCCGCCGCCGAACTCGTCAAGGCCCTCCCCGCTACGGTCAGGAAAATCGCCGTGCTGGACCGCACCAAGGAACCCGGCTCCCAAGGAGAACCGCTCCACCAGGACATCATCCAGGCCCTCTTCGACGCCCAGGCCAACGGCACGCTGCCCTTCACCAACGGCATGCCCAAGGTGGTAGGCGGACGCTACGGCCTCTCCTCCAAGGAATTCACCCCCGCCATGGTCAAGGGCGTCTATGACAACCTGGCTCTGGACACTCCCAAGAATCATTTCACCATCGGCATTAACGACGACGTACTGGGCACCAGCCTCCCGTATGATGAAGATTATTCCACGGAAGCGGACGACGTGACGCGGGCCATGTTCTTCGGCCTCGGCTCCGACGGCACCGTGGGCGCCAATAAGGATGCCATCAAGATCATCGGCCAGCATACGAACCTGTATGTGCAGGGCTACTTCGTGTATGACTCCAAGAAATCGGGGTCCTCCACCATTTCCCACCTGCGCTTCGGTCCCCGTCCGATCAAATCCACATACCTGATCACCAAGGCAAACTTCCTGGCCCTGCACCAGCCTTCCCTGCTGGATTTGTTCGACTTCCTGAAGAATGCCGCCAACGGCGCCACTTTCCTGATGAACAGCCCGCACCCGGCGGACAAGCTCTGGGACACGCTGCCCGCCCGCATGCAGCAGCAGATTCTGGACAAGAACATCAAGCTCTACACGATTGACGCTTTTGCCGTGGCCCGCAAAACGGGCATGGGCGGCCGCATCAATATGATTATGCAGACCTGCTTCTTCAAGCTGGCCAGCGTGATTCCCGCGGATGAAGCCATCGGCTACATCAAGAAGGCCATTGCCAAAACCTACGCCAAGAAGGGCCAGGAAGTGGTGGACAAAAACATCGCCGCCGTGGACGCCACGCTGGAAAACCTGCACCAGGTGGACACAACCGGAAAAACTGTAAACGGACACGCCATTCCGCCCGCCATGTCCCCGGACGCTCCGGACTACGTACAAAACGTCCTTGGCAAGATGATGTGCGGTGAAGGCGACAGCATCCCGGTCAGCCAAATGCCCGTGGACGGCACATTCCCGAACGGAACGTCCCAGTACGAAAAACGCAATCTGGCCCTGGATCTGCCGGAATGGGATCCGACCCTCTGCATCCAGTGCGGCAAGTGTACCGCCGTCTGCCCGCACGCGGTTATCCGTAGCAAATTCTTCTCTCCTGATGCTCTTGCAAACGCTCCGGAAGGGTTTGAATGCCTGGATGCCAAGCATCCGGACTGGAAGGGAGAGAAATTCGTCATCCAGATTTCCCCGAACGACTGTACGGGCTGTACGCTCTGCGCGGACGTCTGCCCGGCCAAGAGCAAGACGGACCCGACGCACAAGGCCCTGACCATGGTCCCGGCCGGGAAGATTCACGACAAGGAAGAAGCCAATTGGAATTTCTTCCTGAGCCTTCCGGACGTGGACCGCACCAAGGTAAGAACGGACAACATCCGCTCCATGCAGGTGCTGCGCCCGCTGTTCGAATTCTCCGGCGCCTGTGCCGGCTGCGGTGAAACCCCGTATGTAAAAATGCTCTCCCAGCTCTTCGGCAACCGCCTGGTGGTCGCCAATGCTACGGGCTGCTCCTCCATTTACGGCGGCAACCTGCCCACCACCCCGTGGTCCCATGACTCTGAAGGGCGCGGCCCCGCCTGGGCCAACTCCCTGTTTGAAGACAACGCCGAATTCGGTCTTGGCTTCCGCGTCTCCCTGGACAAGCAGATGGAACACGCCATTGAGCTTCTTCATGAAGCTGCCGGTGCCGTGGGCCAGGAACTGGTGGATCGGATACTGGCTAATCCGCAGAAGGATGAAGCAGACATCGCCCAGCAGCGTGAAAACATTGAAGAACTCAAGAAGAAAATCGCCGGCAAGCCGGAATACGCGCGCCTCCTGGCCCTTGCGGATAAACTTGTCCGCAAGAGCGTGTGGATTCTGGGCGGCGACGGCTGGGCCTACGACATCGGCTACGGCGGCCTGGACCACATTCTGGCCAGCGGCCGGAACGTGAAGGTGCTGGTCATGGATACGGAAGTATACTCCAACACCGGCGGCCAGTGCTCCAAATCCACCCCGCGCGCCGCAGTAGCCAAATTCGCCACGACCGGCAAGCCCGGAGTGAAAAAGGATCTGGGCCTCATGGCCATGACTTACGGCAACGTGTACGTGGCCTCCGTCGCTCTCGGCGCCAAGGACGAACACACGCTGAAAGCCTTTGTGGAAGCGGAAGCCTATGACGGCCCGGCTCTCATCATCGCCTACTCCCACTGCATCTCCCACGGCATCAATATGGCCAAGGGCCTGCAGCAGCAGAAGGCATGGGTGGATTCCGGCCGAGTCCTGCTTTACCGCTATAATCCGGACCTGGCCCGCCAGGGCAAGAATCCGCTGATTGTGGAAGGCAAAGGCCCGAAAGGCGATCTGCGCGATGTGCTGCTCAGCGAAAACCGCTTCAAGCTTCTGGCGAAGACCAATAAGGAAGGATTCGAAAAACTCCTTGAAGAAGCCCAGAAGGATGTCTGGCACCGCTGGAACCTGTACCAAAGCATTGCCGGCATGGGTTCCGACAAACCTGCGGAATAAGGTACAGGCCGCTTAATTTCAACGCCCCTGTCCGGCTTATCCGGCAGGGGCGTTTTTTACTGCCGGATTTCATGAAAAACAAACCATGAATATTTCGGGGAGGGGACTGCCTTTCCGCCCCGCCATACAGCCACGCAAGCAGGCTTCCTGCGCCAGTACTTTCCCTTTCTGAAAACCGGAGAATTCATCCTTCCCCCGCAGCACAAAAAAGGGGCACACCTTGCTGCAAGGCCGGGTTTTAATATATCTCACCTTATACGGGTTAATTTCCGCATGGAGGTTTTGAAGGCCTTCAAGGAACCGCAGCCTTTGCTGCCAGCCATGTCCAAGGTAAAGACGGGCATCTCATGCGGCCAAGGGAATACTGTTTTCTCACACCTTCCTCCCCATAGGAGCGCGGCCCGCTTTCCTGCGGACCGCGCCGGTGGAAAAACCGGAAAAAGGCTTTAAAACAGGGATGCTGCTTCAAGATTCCCGAAAATGGTGCACACCGGAGGAGAAATATACCATTCCGGATGCCGTATCCGGGAAGTGCACCACATCAGGCGTCAGGCGAGTGCCCACATCCAGATAGACCAGCTTTTCCGTAGCGGATCCGTTGCGGATAACATGCGCTCCCTCCGGGCTGGCGGGGAATACAATCGCATCCCCCTCTTTTAAATTCTTTTCACCCTCAGGCGTACGCACAACGGCATGGCCCCTAATGATGTAAAATACCTCTTCATTCACTTCATGATAATGGTAGCCATAGGCGTACCTCCCCGGCTCCACTTCCACGAAACTGGCCGCACATTTTCCGGCATCCGCTTCCCGAATGACGGGCTTTACCGCAAAGGAATTGCCCTCCCGGCTGATAACCTGAGGCTCCGTCTCCCT
>OBAI01002351.1_pt1 | contig 12085 bp, 7 predicted proteins | sample 1517461 | NCBI WGS metagenome assembly OBAI01 (sample SAMN04571696, study PRJEB22368) | human gut metagenome | biome: human gut; material: stool | host: Homo sapiens | place: Luxembourg | collected 2012-06-29
GCCGCCGTGAAGTTCTCGCCCGCCTTCGGGTCGAAGGGGCTTAAAAAAGTTCCGTCGGGATGGAGCGGACGCAAAGTCCCGCTTTCCGGGCTGTAATAGCGCTTATAGCCCAGCGAGCGGGCGCGGAACAGACGCGCGTCGTCCCCCTGTCCGAGCGAGTCGGCCAACAGCGACAGCGCAGCGTCGGCCATGTAGTACTCCAGCGCGTGCGAGACGGAGGTGTCGCCCGCAAGGTCCTTGGCGTAGAACCCCAGCGGGATATAGCCTTTCTCGATATAGGGGTCGATGTCGGGCCGCATGCGGTTCTGCGCACCGGGCGTCGTGGCCGACTTGCGCATCGCCTCGTAGGCCTTGGCGACATCGAAATCCCGAAGGCCCTTCATCCAGCTGTCGACGATCACCGGGATCGCAGGGTCCCCCTCCATCGTGAAGGTCTCGCGGCCGTAAAGCTCCCATTTCGGAAGCCAACCCCACTCCTCGTACATCCCCGTCATCGAGCGCAGCATCTCCCGCTGACGATCCGGGTAGACCAGCGTCAGCAGCTGGTGCAGGTTGCGGCAGGTGTCCCACAGCGAGAAGACCGTATAACGTTCGCCATCCGTCACGCCCGTCTCGCCCGAACGCTCCATCAGCGGGTATTCGCCGTTCACGTCGCTCACGAGGTTCGGGTGCAGCAGCGCATGGTACAACGCCGTGTAGAACACCCTCTGCTGCTCCTCGGTCCCGCCCTCGACCCGGATTCTGCCCAGAGCCTCGTTCCAGCCCTTGCGGGCCTGTTCCCGGATGGCGTCGAACGGTGCGTCCGCGGCCTGCTCGGCATCGAGGTTTTTGCGCGCGTTCTCCGTAGAGACATACGAAATGCCCATGCGCACCTCCACCTGCTCGCCCGCCGCAAGGCCGTCGAAGGAGAACCAGTAGCCCACGTCGTCGCCCGAAAGCTCGCGCCCGTACTCCGTGTAGAGTTTATACCTCCCGTTGTCCGGGGTCCACTCCGCCTCCACGCCCGTCATCTTCCGTTGCTTCTTCCAATAGCCGCCGGCACTCGGAGTCTTCGAAACCCGAAGTACGAAGTACACCGGGAAAACCTTCTGCGCATTGTAGCAGAACGTCCCCAGCAACTTCGTACCCTCGATTTCCGTGGCGCTCACCCGGCGAACCATCGCGCCGCTCTCGTTCGTAAGACCCTCGCCCAGATTTAACAGGATATGCCCTTCTCCTCCGGGGAACGTGTAGCGTTCCACCGAGGTACGCGCCGTGGCCGTGACCTCGGCAAGGACGCCGTACTTGTCCAGAAAGACCGAGTAATAGCCCGGGGAGGCCTTTTCGTCCCTGTACGACGTGCCGTACTCCCGGTAATCCACCGTCAGAGGGCCCGTCGTGGCCATCGTCAGCAGCGCGCCCAGCTCGGGGCACCCCACGCCGCTCAAGGCGCCGTGCGCGAAGCCCGTGAAGAATTTGTTGTGGTATTCGTAGGGCGTGGACCACCAGCGGGCGTCCTTGTCGTAGACGTTCTCCTCCGACCCCATGACGTTGAACGGAACCACCGACATCATCCCGTGCGGCGTGACGGCCCCGGGGTTCGCGGTCCCGAAGTTCGTAGTCCCGATGAACGGGTCGACCCGGTCGGCAGGGGTCTGCGCAGAAGCCGCAGCGCCGAAAACGGCTGCGGCGAGCGCCAGGGTAAGCAGCGTTCGTCGCAGTCGCATCAGAGGATCGAGTTTTGCTTCGTGAAGTCGATGATTTCGGGGATATAGCCGAACGCAAGGCCCGTAACCGTGTCGGCGCATCCGTAGTAGACGGCCACGCGTCCCGTCGCGGGGTCGTGCAGCGCAGCGCACGGGAACGTAACGTTCGGAACGTCGCCCATGCATTCGTACGTTTCGCGCGGCGAAATCAGGTAGGGACCGCTGCGGGCCGTGACCTTCCACGGCTCATCCAAATCCAGCAGCGCCGAGCCGAAGGCGTAGACATAGCCGTTGCACGAACGAAGCACCCCGTGGTAGAACAGAAGCCACCCTTCCGAGGTCTCGATGGGAACGGGGCCCGCGCCGATCTTCATGCACTGCCACGCCGAAACCTCGAACGCCGAGGGAGACATCACATGACGGTGGCGGCCCCAGAACTCCATGTCCGGAGACTCCGAATAGAAGATGTCCCCGAAGGGCGTGTGACCCGTGTCGCTCGGACGCGACAGCATCGCGAACCGGCCCCCGATCTTGCGCGGGAACAGAACCCCGTTGCGGTTATAGGGAAGAAATGCGTTTTCAAGCTGGTGGAACGTCTCGAAATCATCCGTCCACGCAATGCCGATCGTCGGACCGTGGTAGCCGTTGCACCACGTAACGTAGTATTTGTCGCCGATCTTCGCAACGCGAGGGTCGTAGCCGTAGACCCACTGCCCGATCTCCGAGTCCGCACCCTCCAGCCGGAAGTCGGACTCCTCGATCTCCCACCGAAGGCCGTCGACCGAAAAGCCCACGTGGATGCGCATCCGGCGGTTCGTGTCGTCGCACCGGAAAACGCCCGCATAGTTATATTTTCCTTTTTTGAAGGGAACGACCGCCGAGTTGAAGATCGAATTCGACGTCGAAAGCGCATGACGCCCGATGATCGGGTTCTGCGTGTAACGCCACATCACCTCTTTGGAGCCGGCGGGACGGTCCTCCCACGGCATATCGGGCTGATTCGAGCCCGCAATTTTCAGTGTATCCATATAAATTATTTGTCGTTTGGTTTGTCGTCATAGGTAAAGGGAACCAGCCGGGTGATCACAAAAGCCGGAATGGTGGCGAGCATCACCGCGAGGAAGAAGATCCGGTAGCTCATCAGATCGCTCAAAAAGCCCGAAGCCATGCCCGTGAGCATCACCGAGAGGTTCATGATACCCGAAGCGAAAGCGTAGTGCGCCATCTGGTGACGACCCGGAGCGACCTGCTGCATCATAAACAGCGTGAGGCCCACGAATCCGAAGCCGTAGCCGAAGTACTCCACGACGATGCCACCGCCCACGAGCCACATCGACTGCGGCTGGAACCATGCAAGCAAGGCGTAGACCCCGAACGGCAGGTTGAAGATACAGCACAGCGTGAAAAGTGTGCGCCGCAGACCTCGTCGGGCGATGTAGTAGCCCGCCAAAAGCGAGCCTATGAGAAACGCCCCCGCGCCGAAAGTCCCGTAGTAAAGGCCGATCTGCTGGTTCGAAAGCCCCAAGCCCCCGGATGCGGTATCCGCCTTGAGAAACAGCGGAACGATCTTCATCACGAAGCCCTCGCCCAACCGGTACAGGATGATGAAGGCGATATAATACCAGATGTGTCTCTTCGTGAAAAAAGCGCCGATGACCTCGCGCAGGCCCGACAGGCCATCCCGCAGCGAGCGGCCTTCTGAAGCCGAGCCGCCTGAAGGAAGCGCGCGGAGATGGTAAAGGCCCAAAGCGACGAGCGTGCCGCACAGGATCAGCAAAACGACCGTCCACGAACCCACAGAGGCGTCGTAAGAAGACGCGCCGTCGGCCGAGAAACCCTCGTAAAGCCACCCCGCGAACCACACCAGACCGCCCGTGGCGACCAGTTTCGCAAGGTTGTAGAACGCGCCCTGCCAGCCGATGTATTTCGCCTGGGACGCAGGCGATAGCTCCGACATGTAGACTCCGTCGGCCGCGATGTCGTGCGTCGCACCGCTGAAGGCAACGACCGCAAAGACAGCAACACTGACCGAGAAGAACAGCGGAAGGTGAAGCGACAGGGCCGCGACGCCGAACAGAACGCCGCTCAACAACTGGCTCCCCACGACCCAGAACTTCTTCGTCCGGTAAAGCTCCAGAAAAGGGCTCCACAGGAACTTGATCGTCCATGGCCACATGATCAGAGAGGTCCAGAACGCGATCTGAGCATCCGAGATCCCCAGGTCCTTGTACAGAACCGCCGAAACCATGTTCAGGACCACAAACGGAAGCCCCATCGCAAAGTACAAACTCGGAACCCACCGAAGGGGTGAACGTAATTTATCCGTCATCGGGTTTTACATTTTTTTCATGCCCGGAAATCCGACTATTTGTTGAAGAGTTTGTCGAGCAGGGCGGCGCGCTGCTGGGTCAGCGTCCGGATGCGTGCGATCTCTTCGGAATAGGTCTTTGCCGGCATGTTGGCTTCGTCGCTGTACTGGTAATAGAATCTCCAGACCGAGAAGTTCGCTTCGATGGCCTTGGCCATGTCGACGGGGGCTTCGTCCAGAATCCGGTTGGTCACGGCGATCAGTTCGGCCTTCTTGTCCGCCCAGCGCTTCGCGACGAAGGCCCGGAAGCTCTCATCCTCCCACAGACGCCAGAACCAGTCGTTCTCGACATAGGAAGGCATCCAGAATCCGGCATGGATCATCAGGCTCGACAGCGGCTGATAGCTCGGATGAGGTATGCGCTTGTCGTTGTTCCAGCCCTTGTCGCAATCCCAGATCGGACCGAAGAAAAGTTTGTCGACTCCGCGGCGTTTGTACATGTAGGTACTCGTATAACCGTCCAAATCGCCCGCCAGCTCCTTGATGATCACGAAGTCCGCGAGGGTCTTCTCGTCGAAGTATTTGCGCCAGCCGTTCTCGCGGTCCTTGTAATTGGAGGCGTAAAGCGCCTGCTCGGCCCGGTTGATGAAATTGGTGATATACGTGTACTGTTCGGGCTTGCATTCGTCGTCCTTGGGGTATTTGTAACTCATCTTGACCCGCTTGAGGGCCGAATAGAAATTGCCTTCGTGGATGTCGGTTTCGATGATGTAACCGCCCTCGATGTCCTCGGAGGGCGACTGGTCGTCGAGTTTGTCGACCTCGATGCGGCCTTTGGCGCGCTCCATCTGGTCGCTCATCTGGTAAACGCCCAGATAGTCGCCGTCCTTCTGTTCGCTACGCCCCGTCGAACTGTCGTAATACGTGCCCGTGAAATAGACGTTGACATACTTCGAGCTGGCGGTGAACAGCACGGCGGCATCGTCGTGGTAATTGTCCGCCTTGTTGTAGAGAATGCGCGAATAGGAGAAGGCGATATGCGTCCGGATCAGCGATTTGTCCATATCCTGCGCCAGCAGCACCCAGCTTTTTTCCTTGGCATGATTCAGTCCGATCGGGCTGAACTTTTCGGGGAACTTCATGCGGAAAGGCTTTTTCGGAAGCCCCCACGTCGAGTTGCCGCGTCCGCGCATCTGGATCGTCTTGCCGTTTTCGTCCGTATTCCACCATCCGCTTCCGGTCGCTCCGGGCGTTTTGTCGAAAAGTTCGATCCGGGTGTCCACGTAGTTCTCCTTGCCGACGATCTCGGAGGCGGGCTGCATGTGGAGCACCGCCAGTTCGGTGTTGATCTGCGGGCAGTTCAGCGTCACGGTGTAGACTTTCTTATCTCCGTTTTCGGCCACCACCTCCAACTCCACGTCTTCGGCCAGCGAAATCTTCGTCTCGCCGGAAACGACCGGCGCACCGTTGACGAGCACTTTCTCGCCGTTGTGGGTGAACGTCGGAATCATCATCTCCGGATTGGCGCCCTTGATCCATTTCAGATACATGGCCTTGAGCGTGCGCGCGTTTTTGTCGAACGTGAACGCGAGGTCGCCCGTCAGCGCGGGATTCTTCGCTTTCGTGACGCCGAAGGTCAGCAGTTCGCAGGCGGCATTGAGCCTTTTGAGCTGCGTGACGACGATCTGCTTCGGTTCGCATGCCGGAACGCTCACCGTAACCGTCGCCGTGCGCTGCGCGCCGGTGTTGGCGGCGACAGTCAGCGCGAGGTTGTCTTTGGAGACCGAGGGGTTGTAGGAAACCTCGCACCATTTTTCGCTCGACGCGACCTGAACGCCCGACTGGTTGGTCGTGACCGTCGCCGCGAGTTTTTCGCCCGCACTGCCGACTTCGGGAAACTCGGTCACGGAGACCGTGAGGAACGGTTCCGGCGTGCGTGCGGCCTGCGTCACGGTGATTGCCACCGATTCGCACTCCGGAGCGCTCACCGTGACGGTCGCCGTACGTTCCTTCTCGTCGGGATTGGCCATGACGGTCAGCCGGAGGTTCTCTTTTTCGGTGTCGGCAAGCAGTTCCGCCTCGCACCATTCGTCGGAAGAGCGGACCGTTACGGTCCTGCTGGAAGCAACCGTCGTGTAAAGCGTTACGTCGTCGACACGGTCTCGGAAACGGTGAGGTAGGGAGCCTCCGGCAAATCCTCGATCTGCTTGTCGTCGTCGGAGCAGGCTCCGCACATCAGGCCTGCAAGCAGCGTGCAGACCGGTATGAGAAAACGGGTGATAAATTTCATTTCAAGTGTTGGTTTGAGTTGTAGGATGATTTTCCCGGCCGGCCGGAACAATGCGTCCGCCGGAAAAAAGAACAGCCCCGAACCAGCCGATTCGGAGCTGTTCTGCTCGATTAGTGTCGTTGTGCGTTAAGGCAGGCTGACGGGTTCCCATTTCAGGCCGTCGGATGCCAGATCGTTGCGGTAGGAGGTGTGGTCCTTGATGACATTGCCCTGGCCTTCGTCGCACTTCCAGTAGGTGACCAGACCCTCCGATTTGGGATCTACGCTATAACGACGGGCCTCGTTGGCGAGTTCGTCGGCGGTCAGCACCCGGTTCCAGATGCGAAGTTCGGACATCATGCCTTGAAAGTCACGTGTGCTCTCGTACGAGTAACCCACCCAGAAGCAACGGGTGATCTGCTGTCCCTGGGGAGCCTGCTCGTCGTTGTGCGTTATGCCGAAGTTCACCGATGCGGGAACATTCGTCGTCGTCGAGCCTTTCTCCTCGCCGTTGATGAACACTTTGACCGTTCCTTCTCCGAAGGTGACGGCGATATGCGTCCATTCGTTGAGATTGACCTTCATATTGCTGTTGCTCAACTTGCCTTCGATATTGCCCCAATAGCCCGATTTGCCGGAATCCCAGCATACCTGAACCTGGTACCAGGGAATGCCGACGTCGCCCAGACGAACGAGGAATTTGCCCTCGATACCCATGATCGTCGACAGGCTGCCACTGTATCTAACGACCGTCGGGTTCACCAGCGCTTCGAGCGTGAACGCCTTCATGTTGGTAACAGGCGCGGGATCGTTCCATGCGGGCCATGCGCGGGTTCCCGTCATGTTGACGGCTGTGGTGATCACACCTTTAGGTTTCTGCGAGAACATCAGAAGCACGGTCAGCGGCTGCGCGCCTGCGGCGGGTTTCTTCTCGGTGAGGGTCGCCGTGCAGGAGCGGATGGTTCCTTCGGGCAGATCCTGGTACGTGAATTTCAGTTTGCCATCCGTAAAGCCACTGTATGCGAACCAGGTTCCTGCCGATTCGGAAAGCTTCACGTCGAAAGCGACGTTGGCCTTCACGGGAATTTCAAGCACCGCACCCGTTGTCTCCAGGTAGTAGGACAGTTCCTCCACGCTGATCTGCGACTGGGGCATCTGCTTGATTTTCAAAACATCTTCACCGCCCTTGGGACCGGTGATCTTCACCGACGCCTCGCGCGGGTCAAGCCCGTCGTTCTGCGTCATGTCGAAATACATGATGACTTCGGTCTCGGTCGCACCCTGAACCGTCACGCCTTTGGTCAGCCAGCCCTCCTCGGTCGAGGTGATTTCGGCAGCCAGATCGCGGTAGGGAACGTTCGTGTTGAGCGTCACGGCGATTTTTTCCTGCTTCGTGTAGGCGAACTTCAGCTCCTTCTCGCCGACGATCTCCAGGGTGTAGATGACGCCGCCCTTCACCGTGATCCGGAAAGGTACGTTCTTGCTGCCCATCTTGAAGACGTAGTCGGCGACCTTGTCCTCCTCGGTCTCGTTGGGATCGACCGCGAAGGTCACCTCGGCGCCGTCGCTGCCACTGGTGGCCGACGGGTGCACGAAGGTATGGGAGCCTTCGAGCGTCCATTCGTCCGAACTGGTTACCAGTACCGAGACGTTGCCGCCCTCGCGGGGCAGGATGTTCGATTCGGGCACGAAAGTGATTTCGAGCTGCTCCTCGGTCTGCGAGGCTCTCTTCTTGAGGGTGATCGCATAGGAAGCCGTCGCCTTGCCGCAGGTGAACGTATAGCTGAAGGTCTGGTCCTCTTCCTTGTCGTTGGGTTTCACCGTGAACTTCACGATGTCGCCGTCCTTGCCCTTCAGGGCCGAAGGCGTCACATAGTCGTTCGTATTGTCGGAGAGCGTCCACTGACCCGAACTGGAGACCATTACGGACGCCTCGCCGCCCTTGCTGCTGACGTTGGCCGTTTTCGGGGTGATGGAGATTTTGTCCGGAGCCGGAGCCGGCTCTTCATTGTCTTTATCGTCGCAGGCGCCGCAGACTACGAGCGCGGTTGCAGCGAAAAGGAACCATTTAGCTATTTTCATAGTGTGTGTCAATTTGTATTTGTTGGAAAAAAGCGGCGGCATGCCGCCGCCGTAAACTGATCGGATTACAGATTAATTTTCGTAACGGGTAGGATCGTAGCGGCCTGCGCCGAGCTTTTTGTAATAACCCGTGCGCGGTTTGAGATCCTGATTGTAGAGGCCTTTGGCCGCTGCCGACAGCTTGTACCACGGCTCGCGGCGCAGTACGGGATCGAGCGCGAACCACATGCACCAGCCGTAACCGGCCTCTTTGGCCTGACGTGCCGACGCTTCGGTAACCGAACCGCTTCCGCGGTTACACTCGACGGACATGAACGAACACATCGACTTGTCGCCTCCGGCTACCGGCGAAGCGCTGCTGCCGTAGTTGGCATTAACCATCTGGACGAACTCACCCGGCTTACGGCCGTTGACTTCAGGCATTCCCGAGTGGTAAACGCCCCAGTAGAATACGGCGATCATCGTGTCCCAAGGCACGTCCTTTTTAAAGTAGTGATCGACACGCTCCAGAAGGCGGGTGGCCTGCAGAAGCGAGGTGCTGCTGCCCGTGAAATACTCGTTCGTGGGAGCCTTGTAGTACTCCGAATACTCGTCGTCCATGCAGATACCGTCGAGACCGTATTCGACGCACATCTCGGCGAGGTGCTCGGCGAACACTTCGGCGCCCTTTTCCGTCAGATTGGCCGGACCGCTGCCGTCGTGGTCGCCCAGAACGCCCATCAGCACCTTGATGCCCCGGTCGCGCAGCGGCTGGATGTATTTATCCTTGTCCTTGAGCAGGGCCGTGACGTTGTCGTTATAGTGCATGTAGGGTTTGCCGCTCTGCGTATCCCAGTGGATGTTGCCCGAGAAGAGCACGACGGCATCGAAGAACAACTGGCCGTCCTCCAGCACATATTCCAGCGCGTTGAGCGGGTTGGTGTCGTTCACCTCGAAATAGAGGAAGTTCTTGACCGTTTTCGAGCCTTGCTGCCTGATGGTGAAGTTCACGCGGGAGGCGTCGGTTTTCACGGTGACGTTGGCCGACTGGGCCACAGCCTGCAGGGGAACCATGTAGGCCTCGGTGGTGGAGAGGGTCGGATTCGGCGAGAGCGTGACCTCGATCGAGCCGCTCGTGGCGCCGGCGGCGATCGTCAGAATGCCGTCGTTGGCGATGGTGACGTTCGCTTCGGGGAATGCGACGAACTTGGTTTTGTTGAGGTAGTTGTACTCGGCGACATAAGCCTCGTCGAAGTTGATCTTGACCCGGGTCTCTGCCTCGGCGGCTTTCTCCAGTTCGAACGTGAGGGTCTTTTTGACCGCTTCAGGCTGCTTGAAGGGGAACATGTGGGACAGCGCATCCTCGGTCTTCAGCGAACCGGCGATCTTCTCGGTCGGTTCGGGATCGGTCGAAGCGGCCTTCTGCGTCACGGCGATCTTCACCGTCTTCTGCTCGGCGGTGATGACGATCTGGCCCACATGGGCTTCGCCCGTGTTATCCTTGGCGTTGACCGTCAGCTTGTCGCCCTCCTTCGAAGCGGTCATCCACTCCTCCGGGAAGGTGTAGGTCCACTCGGAAGCGTTGGTCGTAACGGTCAGCACGACGGCTTCGTTGCCCTTGGCCTCGAAAGCGATGGGATCCGAAGGCGTTACGCTCAAAACGGTTTCACCGACTTCGAGCGCTTCCTGGAGCACGTTGATCTTGACAGGCTCGGCGTTTCCTGCCGAAATCGTGATGCGTCCGGGACGCTCCGATTCCGTCGTATTGGCTTCGGCGTTCACGGTCAGCTTGTTGCCGTTCTGCTTGACCGTGATCCAGTCGGTTTTCTCGACACTCCATTTATCGGCATCGGTGACGACGGTCAGGACTACGTCCTCGTTTCCGTCGGCCTTGAACGAAATGTCGGTCGAAGGCGTAACTTCCAATTTATTTACGCCGTCCGTGTCGTCAGAGTCGTCGCAGGAGACGAATGCCCCGGAGATGGCGAACATCCCTGCAAGAAACATCAAAAATGATCTTTTTTTCATGTTTTAGTAATTAAAAGGTTAGTGAATAGTATTTGTGTTGTCGTGATTGTCTAATCCTCCGCGGGAACCGATACGTTCTGCCAGTTGGCATTGTTCTTCGTTTCCAGGTGGAAGCCGTTGCCCGAATAGTCCTTGACGACCTTGTCCTTGGTGTTGTTGTCGTTGAATTTCCAGTACGAAACCAGACCCTCGGATGCGGGGTCGATCTTGTAGAAGTGATCCTTCGCATTGATCTCCTCGGCGGTGAGCACCTTGTTCCAGACGCGGATCTCGCCCATCATACCGTCGAAGCTCCGCTTGTCGTCGTAGGAGTAGCCGATCCAGAAGCAGCGGGGCTTGCCGTCGCTCTCGTCGGAGTGGGGAACCGCAAAGTTGATCTTGTCGATCAGCACGGGATTGCCGTGCTCGTCCTTCTTGTCCGTGACGGTCTGTCCCGATGCCTTCAGCTTGCCGTCGAGGTAGACGCATATATCGCCCTTGTCGAACGTCACGGCGATATGATACCAGCGGTAAGGCTGCAACTTGAGCGAGGAAGAAGTTACGTAACCGCGGTAGGTCGACCCCTCGTCCTTGGTGCAGAAGGCGACCTGGAGCTGGTTCATGGGGATGTCGGCGTCACCCACGCGCAGCAGAAAAACATCCTCGATGCCCATGATCGTCGAAATCTCCTTTTTGAACGAGTTGCCGTAAACGAGCGCTTCGAACGAGAAGCGTTCCATGTCCTTGACCGCTTCGGTCTCGCTCGTCCAGTTGGGCCATGCGCAGTTTTCGTTCATGTCGACCACGACGTTGACCAGGGCCGCTTTCATAAAGACGAAATAGACGGTGCGCGCACTTGCGAGGACCTCCATGCCATCGGCCGAAACGATCGTCATCGGAAGCACGTAACGCTCCTTGTTTTCGATAGGCAGTTTGTCGAGCTTTTTGAACGTAAAGGCGAGCGGCTCGCTCTGGACCAGTCCCGACCGGATGACGGCCGAAACCTGCGAAAAGTCGTAATATCCCCCGTCCGAAGGAAGCAGCTGCGCCGTCGGATCGTCGTAGAACGTCCGGTAGCGGTCGAGCAGTTCGGGAGCCTCGGCGAACGAAACGGTGATGTCCTGGGCGACGGGCTGCGCCATGGCGACGGTGATCTCGCAGGTGTGCTCTTCGGTTACGTCGAGCGCATCGCGCATGACACGCACCTCGGGGGTATAGCTCGCGGCCGAAATGAATACTTTGTTATCGAAGTGGTGTTTGCCCTCCTGGTCGCCCTGGCAGCCGGTAAAGGCCAGAGCCAGAAGGATGCACCAGGCAAATCCGGATTTATTCATGGTCGTTTTCATTGTCGTTGTCGTTTTCGGGGTTCAGAATACCGATGGCCTCGCGGATGTTTTTGTAATTCGTCAGGTTGTTGAAGTAGTCGCTCGCAGCGTCCAGCACGCAGAGACCCACCTTGTCGTAGTCGACTTTCGTGTCTTTGGTCGGATCTGCGACCCATGCCGCCGCAACCTGAACCGATGCGCCGGTCTGTTCGCCGGTCTCAAGCGACGGAACGGACGCTTCCATGACGAAACGGTCGGAGAATTCGCTGAACTTCTCCTCTCCGAGTTTGTCCCTGGTGTCGCGCAGGTGGTTGCGGGCCCACAGCGTCAGGTCCGAAGCGGTCTTCCGGCTCGCATCGGCGACGAGGATGATGAATTTGCTGTCGGGCAGCAGCTCCGGATTCAGCAGGTTGGGGATATAGGCGGTACG
>OBAI01002353.1_pt1 | contig 12073 bp, 7 predicted proteins | sample 1517461 | NCBI WGS metagenome assembly OBAI01 (sample SAMN04571696, study PRJEB22368) | human gut metagenome | biome: human gut; material: stool | host: Homo sapiens | place: Luxembourg | collected 2012-06-29
GCATCGCGGCGTTCCTGTTCCTCTGGTTCTTGGAGAACAACCGCATCCTCTACCGCCCCGACGGTTCGCGTCTCTTGGACAACAACACGTTGGTGGCCCTAACGCTGATGATCGCCGAGAGCCGCACCGAGGAGAAGGACGTGATGACGAAGGTGGTGGTGAATCTGATAAATAAGAATAACTAATCTATATCATTCCAACCTCGTAGTATATTTATTTGCAAAAAACAATATTCCCAAGATTGTGTGAATTATTGTGAGAGTTTTTCAATTGATGTTTCTGTGGCTATCTTTTTATAGAGAGACAGAAAAATTTAAATCCGATTTCATTGAAAAAACTTATTGTATATATCTTGCCCCATCCTTCTATATTGGCTGGATTTATATTGCTTAAAATCAAAATTGTTGACACCTTCTAATTGAGATGTATAGTTTTGTATATCACCTACTTTATTGTTCGCAACTAATAAACGAAGTACATTTAAAATACCATTAATAAAAGTAACCGTCAAAAGCCCAACAGATGTGTTGGAACTGTAAGTATTCCACTTCTCGTTATCTATATTCTTCTTTAGAGCAATAAAGATATCTCGGATTTTTTTTACACAGAATTCTATATATTCATTAAGCAATTGGTAATCATCCACCTCTTTTGCTTTCAAATTATTTTTATTGGGATGAGTCCATATGCTAAATAAACTATCACTTCCAGACTGATCATCAAGTTTAATTAATGGCTTAAGACCAAAACTAACAATCGAAGCAGTTTTAACTTTCCCTTTTTCAAAGGAGTATTGCTCGATTAGATTATTAAGAGGGCCACTTTCATTTAGTTTCTTGAGTATACTTTTTCCAATAGCAACGCTTGAAAACGGAGTAATTAACAGCTCGATCTCTTGCTGTAATTTTGAACTGACTTTTGTTTGATTAAGATTAATCTCGAGAAACATATTTGCCTCAAATTTTCTTCGACGCTCTTTACTTTCTTTGCGGGGAAATATGATACCCGTAACTAATAGATTTTGGACTTTTCTTAACCGTTTAATTATACTTTCATAAGGATCATCCCCTTCATGATACGCATATGTTCTATGTTGACCATCAATTATGCCTATAATATTACACATATCGTCAATTTCAATAGTTGCTGGAGTAACATTAGTCGAGGCATTATTTCCTTCAAAGTCTCCATTGTCATTTATTTGTATTATATTTCCAGTTTGGTCTAACAATTTGATATTATCTTCAGATATTGTAGATATAATGTTGTTTATAAAAACTCTTTTCTCTTCAGTAAGATATTTTCTCATGTTAGATATTTTTTTACTGACGAGCATTCGTTGATAATACCCAATATTTTCCTTTTCTCTCCAGCCTTCTTGTCTTAATACATATGCCCGTTTAATTAACGATTCTGCATCTATATAAAATGATACTATTTTATAACCTTCTTTAAATGAACTTTTTTCTTCAGGTAAAATATGGCCAGAAAATTTATTAATAGAAGTATTTCCCGATCCTAAAATATTCTCCCCAAATTCACTAAATGATAGGCCGATAAATTCTAAAAATTCATACTTACTTGATCGTTTAATGACTTTGGTTAAGCTTTTAAAATATTGAACAATATGAAAATCAAAATATATTACATTTTTTACAGCCGCCTTATGCTCTGCTGATACATCTTTTTTAGAACAATATAATATTTTTATTTTAAGTTGATTAATGGTATATTTATCTTTTATGTTTTTTTCGTAGTACTCTCGAAAACTTTCTAATTTGTTTTCGGATAAAAGAAAATTAATAAATGCACGAGTATCTTCATTAACTTTATTATAAAAGACACTTTTATTGATTAGATGATTGCTGTCCTTTCCTATTGTATATTCTGTTAATAAAATAATATTCTCGCACCAAAAGATATCGTCAAGTTCAGATGTACGGCCTTCGTAGATGAAATTCTTCCCATCTATATAATTAAGACGATTAAACCCTATATTTTTTAAGATGTCTCTGATCTCTTTTTTCTGCTCACGCTGCTCTTTTCGAAATGTTAATTCTGTGGCAGATAATTTTTTAGGTTTCTTATTTTTAGCCATAGTTAATCGAAGTCTTGTTCGTTCAGATCTACTTTTATTGGACTAATAACTTTGACTTTTGAGGAATATAAGTCTGTATTCTTTATATATGAGTACGAATTTGTTTTTGAATATCCATATTCAATATTCATATCAAAATCTTTTTTAGCAGTAAATCTGAATATGGCATCAATTCCAAACTTAGACAACGGAGGCTTGGCAATAATATTTTGTATTTCAGCTAAAACGACATTTCTACTTATCTTTCCAATAATAGTATATTCAACAATTGATTTACCTAAATTACTATACCCCTTTCTGTCTACATATATTTTGAGAAAATTTATGTTAAGTACTTTTTCAATATTATTTAAAAGCACTCTGCCATATTTTAATGCCCTTAAATCTAGTATTTGGGTCTCGAATTTGCTTTGTGTACAACTATTATTTAATGCTTGATATTCAATTTGCCCTTGATGAAGAGTTTTTGCTAAATATTCTTTGTGCATATTAATATAGAATGGATTTAGCTCAAACCCAATATAATGTCTACTCATATAGGCAGATTGAGACAAAACTGTTCCACTTCCCGCAAAGGGGTCCAAAATTAAATCTTCTTCATCTGTACTTATTTCGATCATTGTTGCCACCATTTCTTTGGGAAGAGGACAAAAATGCCGAATATATTTATCCCCCCATGAACCTTGAACTGGAATAGGATATTCCCAAATCTCATCTAAGGCTTTCCCTTTAGGGTTATAACGTTCTGGATATTTTACCCACCATCTTTTTAGTTGTTGTGTATCATATATACGGACCCGATCTTTATTTGATTTGTAATTAGCTGTTTTCGAGAAAAATAAGATATACTCGAATTTTCTTTGCATAAAACCTTGTGTTGACCATGGTACGGTTTTATCTTTCTTCCATATTATGACTTCTTGTAACAACCAACCTATTTCATTTAATTTATTGGCTAAATCAAATGGTAGAGGAACGACAACATTGTTGCGCTTAAAAGTATCTATGATTATCCATAAAGTCCCATCTTCTTTAGTTTTATCTTTAATTTGCCTAAAGATATTTTGCAGATCATTTAAATATTCGTCATATCGTTGACCATATCCCACTTGATTTTCTACACCATAGTCTTTCATGTCAAAATATGGCGGAGATGTTATTGTAGTTTGAATTTGAATAGAATCTGGGAGTATTTCAGATATCTTCCTAGAATCAATATTATAAACCTTATCCATAATTATCATATTTACATCTCTTTCAACCTATCCAACAGCTCATTAACAGTAATCGCACCGTCCATCTGCTGCTTGTCGAAGACCATGAAATAGCGATACTTTTCGCCCGCTTTGTTGGCCCATGTGGTACCTAACTCTACCTTGTTTCGGCTGTCGGAATTGTCCAGTTGATCCCCTTTAGTTTCGACAAGAATTGTCATGTCGCTTTTGAGTCGTACGATGAAATCGGGATAGTGATTGTAGCGAGTATAGCCCTTAATACCGAATCCCGAGCCTCGTTCGGGATTTCGATGCCAGAATAATACGTTATCGAGAGCTGCTATGGCGTTGATGACTCTATATTCCCAACCGTCTATATCCCCCTCTTCGGTATATAACCCTTTTGACAACCCCTTCGAGATGGAACGCAACGTTATTGTTTCGGGCAATTTGTAGCGCGGTTCGCATTTAATCTGTCCCGTGTCGAGCCATTTTTTGAATACCTCCTTTTGGTGCTTGCCCAGCAGTTCGCCGATTTTGTTGCGTATGGCAGCCGTAGTTTGCGGTTCGAATGTATATAAATCGGCAATCTGCTCGGAATCGAAATCCTTGATTGCCTCCTTGATATAGCGAGCGATTTGCGGTTCGGCGATTTCGTCGAACCGGATGTTTTTGGCAATCGCGGCGGCCAACTGCTCTTTCTTCGCTTCGGGCGGCAGGGAGACGAAATGCTCCTTAATGACGGCCAGCTGTCTGGTCGACAGATTGAACCGTTCGGGCCGGTACTCGTCGTTGCCGACCTTCGCCAGATCGACTCGCGCAGCCTCGACGTCCGCCCGGGTGAAGTCGACGTTATGGTCCTGTTTGTCTAGGTCGAAACCTTCGTTCAGCATCGATTTCTCCAAGGGTATGTATGCCCCCTCCTCCTCGAATATCGAACCTTGATTTACACGCCGGACGAATACCGGAAGAACGATCTTCGCCGCTTCCTCTCTGAAAAACTCCTTTATCGGATATTGCTTGATCATATTTTTCAGGTCATTCGGGATGTCGTCGTCATAGTTGGCGGCGGCTTCCATTTGTTTGTCGTACTCCTCGCTCTCCTGCCGTGCAAAAGTTTCCAGTTCGGCGGTCGTTCGGGGCGTCGGATTGCCGATGGCTTCCTTGATTGCCTCGGCGTCTATCTCCGGTAGGTCGTCCGTCTCGTCGGTCGCCGGGGCGGCGGGGCCCTCCGTCGGTTCTTCGGGATTGTCGAACAACCCGGCGGGGCCGCCCGGTTGCGGTTGCGTTCCTGCCGGTGTGGCTTCGGCTACCCGATAATCCTTCTTGCTGAACCCGGCGCGGTTCAGGCTGTCGATGATGTTCTCGATCGTCGCACGGAAATCAGCCGACGAGGTGAAGACGTAGGAGAGATTCAACAAATCGTCCCGATGTTTGACCGTATAGGGAAGTCGCAGCACCCGGCCGAGAATCTGCTCGACATCCACGCGCGACGACTTGTTGGCCAACGAGGCGAGGATATAGGCGAACGGACAGTCCCACCCCTCTTTCAACGCATTGACCGTAATGATGTAGCGCACCGGGCAGTCGCGGGACAGCAGGTCGGCGTTTTTGATTTCGTCCTTGCTGGCCGTCTTGATTTTTATCTGCTCTTCGGGAATCCCGATATCGATCAGCCGCCTCTTGATTTTGTCGAACGTAATGTTGTCGTCGGCCGTTTTCGGTTGGGCCTGAAACAGCACGATGGGGCGGATATAGCGTCCGCCGTCGGCTTCCAGCGCGATGGCTTTCCGCTCTAGGCTGCGTTGCAGGTTGATGGCGCTCGTTATGACGTCGGAGGTCGAACGATGGTTGTAGACGATAACGGGCAACTTCACCATGTTGGCCTTTTTGAGCTTCATGGCATCCACGAAGCTGATGATGTTGCTCTTCTTGCGCGGCGTGGCCGTCAGGTCGAGGATAAAACACGGATTGATCGCCTTGAGCATGTCCACGCGCAGGTCGGCCTCGAAGTTGTGGCTTTCGTCGATGATGACGACCGGATTCAGATACGACAGCACCTGAATCAATCCCGTTTCGTCCGATCCTGCCACGCGTTTGGTCATGCTGTCGTACAGCTTGGCGTACTCCGCCAGATTCTCGTTTTCACGGTAGACGCGACGCCCGTCTTTGTTGTTGGCGGCGAACGACTGTACGCTCAATACGAAGATGGTCAGTTGTTCGCGGATCTTCACCGGGGCGATGTCGTGGCCGAACAGCGCCGCCTCCTTGTCTACGACCTGCACCGCATTGCCGAAATGACTGTCGATCTTCTGCCGGTAGGGGTGCGACGGATCGTTCAGGTTCTTGTAGGTCTGCTTCAGGATCGTGTCGGATGGCACGAACCAAGCCACGACTTTCGACTTTTCGGCCGGCATCCGCTCGAAAATCGTCCGCAACGCATTGCAGGCTATGAAGGTTTTGCCGCCGGCCGTCGGAACCTTCACCGTCACGTGGGGCACACTCGTCACGCTGTTGTCGTAAGGACGCAGGTAGGCGTAGTCGAGCGATGCCAGTGACACGCCTTTGGCGCTCCAAAAATTATTGAATGCCACGTCCAGCCGTTCGTCCTTTTCCAATTGTTCGAGAAACCGTTCGAGGTCGGCGATGACTTCGCGTTGATATTGTTTGAATTCCATAGTCTAAAATCGTTTGATGTCGCGCGGGATTTTCTTGAATACGATGTTTTTCGCCGCCATGTCCTCTTTCGACAGCGTGCAGACATCGGCATAAATCACATACTGTTCGGCACGCTCCGTCACGATATGCAGCGTATCCACTCCGAGCGTCGTCGGACGGTCGCGTTCGTAGTAGAAATAGTAACCCGTGGCGTTATAGGTGTCCAGCAGGTATTTCGACGCTTCGGTGCGCTCGCGCTCCAAGCGCTGTTTGGTCTCGGTGTAGTAGATATACTCGCGAATCTTCTCCTCGCTGATGCTTTTGTTGAGGCTTCCCTCTTCATCGAACATTCGTTCGCCCAGCTCGTAGTAGTCGAACGCTCCGCCCGTACCGGATGTTGCGTTCTTACCTTCGCCATAACCTTGCATGACCCGGCGAACCCGTTCGGCAGTAATGCTTTCGGCATAATCCTCCATCTCCACAAGGATAAACTTGCGGTTGCCGCCGTCTTTCTTATTCAAATTCAGCACTGCATGGGCAGTCGTTCCCGAACCGGCAAAAGAGTCGAGGATAATATCATCGGGACTGCATAAGAAGTTTATAATATATTCGATTAACGAAACATCTTTGGGATAATCAAAAATTTTTTTGTCATTAAAAATAGCTGTTAATGTCGCACCTCCTTGTTCGGTCGTTCCAACGCAATCTTCATCATCAATTAAGTTTCTCGGTACTTCCGAAGAATATGCGGCTTTGTCATACCTCGGGGCTAACGATCTACCTTTAAAGATGATTTTCGTTCCTTTCTCTATCTCGTTCCCAAGATTGTCTTGTGTCCAAATAAATCTGGATTCTAATTCTATATCGTTTTCAAATTTACCATTTCTAAACCATACGTCTTTAAGTAGAATAACTTCATTTTTCTTTGTCCCGTACACTCCTGCTTTGAAAAAGAAATCATCTTTCATTGTTGAACAAACCACCGTGTGCGGGAAAATCAATTTTTTTACTTGATTTGTAGTTTTAATCAACGGATTATCAGCTTCATTTACTTTATATAATCCATTAAACCTCTGTATTGCATTTGTATTTTGAGCATAGCTAAGCACATACTCTAAACACTTTTTTGTCCTATGGGAAAGATTTGATGGCGAGTATGTTTTATGCCAAGAGAATATGTCAATAAAATTATTCACTCCGAAAATTTCATCGCAAAGCAGTTTCAGATTGGCGAGTTCATTGTCATCAATCGAAATAAATATCGCTCCGTCCTCCGCCAACAACTTATGCAGCAGTTTCAGCCGGGGATACATCATGCAGAGCCACTTGTCGTGGCGGCTCAAATCCTCGCCCTGCTTGCCCACGACCTCGCCCAGCCACTTCTTGATTTTCGGGTCGTTCACGTTGTCGTTGTAAACCCACTTTTCGTTGCCCGTGTTGTACGGCGGATCGATATAGATGCACTTGATTCTCCCCTCGTATTCGGGCAGCAGCGATTTCAGCGCCTCCAGATTGTCGCCGTGTATGATCTTGTTGCCGCTCTCCGTCTGCGTCCTGTCGTTCGCGTCTTCCGCCCGGAACCCGTACTTGTGCTCCAGCACCCGATACGGCACATCGCGATGATGATTGACAACCTTATCTTTTCCTATCCAAGTCAGTACAGGCATATATTCTTTCTATTATTACCAATTAATTCCTTCGGGGTTACTTGAAAAATTTTGTTATTTCGATCAATAATTCCAAATTCGTCTGGTAGCGATTACAAACATAGGCTTTACTATACTGAGACTCTTACTCAGCTTTTCTGCTAATCAAGTTTTTTAATACCTTTTATTCAATCACTTGTTTTATTAGGTTCATATGTCTATTATTCAATAGGAAGCATATTTTGCATAAAGATATACAATTTTCAGCTATAATAAAAATAAAAGAAGAGAGCCATTGTTCTCCTTCGGACTTTAATCGTCTCTCTTTTTAGATATTTAGCTTATTATTACTTGAGATACAGGTTTTCAATCACCCAGTAGTTCACAGCTCCGTAACATTTGACACGGTGGCACGAGTGGTGTTTATGAGCGGGCGGAGTCGTAGAACAGAACATTTAAATCACGAGGTCCTCTTCGTTATGTAGTCTATCATCTGCACGAGCGGTATTTCATATCTACATCTCTTCAGTTAACGATGGATGTGGTGGTATAATTCGGGATGTATTAGGTCACTAGAGAGGATGATGAAACGAGACTGTCTCATGTAAAGCAAGGCCCGGGAGGAGTAAAATCAATAAGGTGAATAAGCTGTTGCAGCGATAGCACCGCAGGGATTGAGTGTAGGACAGAGTTGAAGACTAGCTGTCCGATAACAGTCAAGGAAACGGCTAGTTTTATATGGGTTCGTTCGATGTAGCAGGTGAGGGTTTGCTCCTTCGAACGAAAGGATGGCCCGCGTGTTTGTTGTATAAGATGTATCTGGCAGGGCGGTTGTGGTGTACTCATCAAGCTTGCAACCAAGTGTGGCGATCTGCTTTTTTATTATCTTGATCCGCTTATAAACATTTGTATATAAGTATTTTGAACTTGTTAAAGTTTGTGCTGTTATCTCTTTCTTACACCATTATTGTTCGGAGTGTTGCCACTTCTTATCAAGATTTTAGGAGAACGCACAATAAGTCGTTAGGCAGTTGGTTGTGGTCGTCAACCAAGTGATCGAAACAGTGGCCGTCGGTTGTCTTCGCCTGACGGAGGATCAACTACAGCACCGTGCAGATATTCGGGTTGCTGAATTACCATTCGATTCTCGAACTTATTGGACTGGTAACCGTTTAGCAAAGACGATATCCTGCACGTAGGAGGTACCACCGTACATCTGAAACTCGGGGACAATATTTTCATGGTATAGTGCAACCATTGGCTTGAGGCAATCGGGGCAGCATGTTGCGCGAAAGGCAGGTGTTGATCGCCTTGACGACCTGATTGTAGTTGTTGCCCACGCGGGAAATCTGGGCGATATACTCGTTCAGCCGGACGAGGTAGCGCTGTTTCGTGGGGTCGGCCCTGACCACGCGGAACGTCTCGTCGAAGATTCGCCCGACGATGAAGCGGCTGCGGTTGTGCTCCAGGCCCGCCCTTCACAGCATCCGCTCGAAGCGGATATGCTGCTCCTCGGTCAGGCGGAAGGAGTATTTGCGGCTCTTGTTGTCCGATGCACGGTTCTTTCTCATCGTTCTCTCGTTTTAAAGGGTTTTACATTACCGAATGCCGCGGCCCCGCAGGGCGAGCACCTTTGTCGGACAAACGCCGGTTTGTCGGACAAAGGTACAGCTCGCTGTTCCCGCTGCGGGAACAAAACGCCGCACTACGGATCGCTCGTTCCCCGCATCGAAAATCATACGCGGATCACTCCGGCAGCACACGGTTTTCAAGGTGCAATATTACGACGCCGCGGCGAGAGCGGCAAACCCTTCGGACGGCCTCCGGCGGTCAGGAGCGGCCAGCCGATTCGGGGGCCACGATGGCGTATTATCTTGCGGACGGAAGCGTGAACGCATTCCCGATCGAACGCACGTGCTCGTGTTCGCGTGGACGGATGTACGCACGTACTCGCGCATGAGCGGATGCACGAATACGAACATTCTCGCACGGCCTCTTGCAAGCAAGAGCGAAAGCGAGCATCCACACACGCACGATTGCCGGCATCCCTTCACGGATTTGTGCAGACGATCATGTCTTCACCCGTTCACGCACCGCTTCACCCCCCCCCGATTGAATACGGCTGGAAATACAATAAAATATTGTTTGCGAGGACGATATTCCGCGAACTGCTCAGACCTCGCCCGCAGCTCCGGCCGGCCCGAACGGACATCCTCGAAAATGTCGGTGAGGGTCGGCCGGAGACGGATGGAAATCAAGCAACATCGGTTTGATTCATACAAAAAAGAGACGGAACATCGTGTTCTGTCTCTATTATCCCTTTTTCGCAAAATAATGATTGGCTTTACTCCCAAGGAACAACGGAGAGTTCGATATTATGGAAAAATTCCTCCAAAGAGAGTTCATAATATCTGCAAAGGATGGCAACCGAATGAACCGACAATGATCGTTTTCCGCTTTCAGCACGGCTTACATTCACCCCGGTATCCATCGTCACCCGCATTTGAGACAATCCCCGGGCTATGCGCAAATCTTTAAGTTTTTGCGCAAGAGCTTTGTTGAGTTGTGTATCTATCCGAGGAACACTCATATTTATTACAAAAAAATCATCTCCCCGAATAAAAATCGCATACCGATCGGTATTGAATCGAATTTATTTGTTATATTTGCCTAACAAACCTTGAAATTAAGTACATAAATTATGCTACCTTTGCAACTGAACAACTCGGCATAGCCGACGGGCATAACTCATAAAGGGTAAACAACTCTTTATACCTTACAGCGAACTTGGAGACCTCTACGGAGGATGTTTAATGTGGTATAATGGTTGTCAGTCCCGGTTATGTCCTACCCTAATGGGTAGGGCACGGCTGGGGCGCAGGACAGCTTCGCATTAAGGGTTTCTCCAAGACCTGCTGTAAGGGGCTGACACCGCGCCCCTTTTTCTTTTCCCTGCGGGCGCATGATCCATCGCTCCGAACGTTATGCGCCGTCTCGACCCGAATACAATAAAATATACGAACTGCACCTGCCGAACCGTCGGCCGGCGGAATCAGCATGCGGGCATGATGCTTGCGCCCGCGACGGTTCGGGCGCCCTTCACGCTTGTTTTCACAGCGAACGCACACATCGTTATCCCGAACGTTATGCTCCGTCCCGCCCCGAATACAATAAAATATACGAACTGCATCTGCCGAATCCTCGGCCGGCGGAATCGGCATGCGGGTATGACGCCTTTGTCCGCAACGCTTTTGCCCGCAACGGTTCGGTCGCCCTTCACGCTCCGCCGATCTTACAGGCGGCGGCATCGCCTTGTTTCTTTTTCAAGTAAAAGTTTTAGGTTCGGCGATGTCGCTGCCCTTCCCATACGGTCCCCGCGACCCGTAACTGACGAGTACTGGTACGCTGCCTCCGCCGCACCGATCGTGCGGCGGAGTGGCGGGCGGGCGCTGCCGTTCCGCGCGGGATGCGGCGAGGTGCGGGAATCGATAATTGCGATCCGGCGACTTTTCGCCGGAAGGTCTGGTAATCTTACAATTCGTCGCCTCCGCCGCACGGAACTGTGCGGCGGAGTGGCGGGGGCGGCTCCGATATACTCCGCAAATTGCACTTAATACGACCCCTGAACAACTAACCCGATACTTAAAATTACAATGAAAAAGGCAACGACACTCCCCGACGAGCTGGCCCGACTCCTCCTGCTCGAAACCGATGAAGACGTGAAAACCGAGGACGATTCCCCGAGCCTCGACTACCGGCGGGACATCCGTTCGATCCTGACGGCCCTGTATGAGCGGGCGCCCTACGTCTATGCCCTCTTCAAGGCCGCGCCGAAGACGGAGTTCCGCATCGCGCTGACCGAGGATTTCTCGCGTGGCGACCTCCCCGATGAAACCTATACCATCCCCGAGTTCTGCGCCCGTTACGCCTCCTTCAAGCCCAAAGGGCAGATCTTCCTTATCAGCTTCTCGGTCTACTGCTCGGAGAAGGAGCGGGAGGAGACGTACCGTAAACACGGCGAAGTGTTCTGCTCGCCCGAGGGCACGGCGCTCTGCGAGATCGACAGCGAAGATCTCGATATGGCGGTCGAAGAAATCGTCAGCGAGTTCCCGAACTACATGATGTGTCGCTGCCGCGCGGCGATTCTCGCGAACGAGCCGCTGAGGATCGACGACGAGACGATCGCACGCTATGCGCTGACGGCCGAAGACGCTGCACGGCTCCGGCGGATCGTCAAGCGTTGCAACACCAAGATCGTCGCCGAGCTGCGCGGGCAGTACGAACGTCTCGCGGCGATCGACTGCGTGCGGGAGGCGCACGGCGCATGAAGACCGGAAAAGGCCCGATCGTGCTGAGCGACGAAGCGCGCGACCGCGTGTCGGAACAGCTCCATGCCTGCTATGTAGCGACGATCGTCGGGCGGTTGCGCGAAGTCGGCACGTTGGATCTCGCGGCGG
>OBAI01002354.1_pt1 | contig 12065 bp, 10 predicted proteins | sample 1517461 | NCBI WGS metagenome assembly OBAI01 (sample SAMN04571696, study PRJEB22368) | human gut metagenome | biome: human gut; material: stool | host: Homo sapiens | place: Luxembourg | collected 2012-06-29
CACCTGCCTTTCGCGTCACATACTGCCCCGCCAGATCGACACGCTGGTGGCCTGTACGCGCGAGTTGAAAGTCCTCTCGGAGCAGGTGTCGGAGCTGACTAAACAATTGCGGGAGGAGTGGTTGAAAGAGTGATCGGGCAAGGGGGGGGGAGGGCTTGCCCTTCGCGGCAAAATGACTATCTTTGTTAACCTAAGCGCTCTGCAATGGTTGAATAGGGCAAGGGGATATGAGACTTGCAAACTCAAAAAATTAACATTATCTTTGTATTATGGAGAGGTATTGAAGCGCAAATCAACTCCGGCGCATCGGTGACCTCGAGATCGAGAAAATCTCGCAAACTATTGATACATGACGGAAAGAAATCGGAGGTTCGATTTCCGTTTTCCCATCACGACAAACGAGTGATAATCAATGAATTATCGCTCGTTTTCTTTTTTGCGGATGTAAAATAAAACTCCCTGTAATGCCTTTTTCGCGCCGTTTTCCGAAGATTGTTTTACCATTTGTTTAACCATGTTTTACGGCGGTAAAACACCGCTCGCACCTGTCTGCATAATGCCGCAACATTATGATTGTCAGCATCAATTCCTTTTACAGAAAAGCCCGCATCAATCAAAACCGCACCACGAACATCTACCTGCGTTTTACCGTCGATCGCCGCAGCCGCTATGTAAGTACGGGAATCAGCATCCCCGCCGACGATCGGGATTTCGACATCCCAACGCTTAAAATACAGAATCCCGCCGTTCAGCTGCGGATCTACGAACGAATCGAGAAATACGGCAAGCGCATCGAACGGCTCGAAGCGTTGGAGGTTCCCGCGCAACGCTCGGCAACGTGCCGGAAACCGACGGCCGGAGGGTTTATTGCATGATTACCGAATATTTCCATTGTACGACCGCACTGTCGGAATCGGTGGGAAAAATCGGCTCGGCGTCGAAACACCAAGTCTCGTTTTCAATCCCGCAACAATTCCGCTCGACCAATATCCGTTTCGACGAAATTACGGTCGGCTACCTGCATGATCTCGAATGCTCCTGCCCCCGAATGGAAACAAGAGCAACTCGACAGCCCGAAATTCGACGTGCTGAAAGCCGTTCGCAACAAAGCGTTCACCGAGGGGATTTCACCACGCCGTACACATTCAAAATCGACGGAGAGGTCATACTCCAATAAAATTACGAACCTTCGCAAAAGGAGGCAACCACGAGGCCGTCGGATCAGACTTTTCGAACGGTATTTCCATTGTTTTCGTCTCCCGCAGATACCATGCCTGCTTCGTCCGGCTACCGTACAATTCCGTTCGCATCCTCTCTGACGCAGCGGACAGCGAGGGCGAAACTCCGGGCATAGGGTCCTTCGTAGACGAACTCCGGCCGATAGCCTGTGCTACTGTACCCGGTAACCGTCAAATCGTCCGAATTGCAGGAGGTGCCGACGGAGATCTCCTGCACGAATTCCAGCGTGGCGCTCCAAATCGATGCCGCATAACTGAACTGGTAAAGCCCCGAAGCCCCTTCCGTATATCCCAGAATACCGATCTGTTTACCCGAAGCGTCCATTTTCGAGAAACGCGATCCCGCATAGGGATACCAAGCTTTCACCGAACGCTGCAAATCGATGTAGAGCCACACGCCCTCTGTCGTATACGATTCGACATCGTTTCCCGTGAACTTCAAAGGTGCGATCAGGGGGATGCGGTACCCTGCCGGACAGGGATCGAAGGCGCTTTTCGAGAGCAGAACGGTCGCGGCACCCACAGCCTCCTTCTCGAAATAGGTGCCCCAGAGACGGTCGTTCCGATGCCCCGGAACATCGCTGCGCAGCCATGTCTGATTGGGGTTCGATATATCCTTCTCATCGGCATAGGAGATGTAGGTCGCCGGATGCGAGAGCGTGAACTCCACGGTGCCGTTGTAGAGATAATCCCCCGACTTACGGCCGATCTGAGCATTCCATACCGGATCGATGGTATACCCCTCGCAACTGGGCCACGAGTGCATGTCCAGCGTATTGCCCTCGGGGCCGTACACGGTCGTAGCGTTCGAGAAGGGGTCCTTGCGCCCCCACTGGTAGAGACACGAACGGGACTTGTCGCCGGAACCCGTCGGATCGTTCGCACCCAGATTCCGGTCCATCATGCGGTAGATAAGCGTCTGCTCTCCCTCCTGCCGTTCATAGTCCTGATCCTTGGCGAAGAGTTCGTCGGTCACCACCCAGATATGCCAGCTCCATTTCACGAGACCCGTCGCCGGATCGAGATAGCCGATGACCGCGTTGCCTCCCGTCCGGGCCATCGTCTTGTCGACGGTGAAGACCATGTAGTCGTTCGTGTCGAGCAGCAGGTCGTCCCAATAGACCGTTCCCGACTGGACGGGCGATTTGGCCGGAAAGCAGAAGAGTCCGTCGGGATGCGCCGCCAGCATCGACGGAGTGATCACATAGCAATTGGCGAGATTGGCATCGCTGCCGCCCGTCAGATCGTACCCGCTCGGGGATTCGGCCTGGCGGTTCGCATGCAGGAGCAGCCTCGGCGTGTCCTGCCAGATCAGGGCGTTGTCGGCGATGTATTCGAACACTTTCTCCCCGCCGCCGGCGCGGAAGGTTACGAACTGCGCCCGCGCCGCGTTGAAGGGTTTCGAAGTCAGGGTGCCCATGTACCGGTTGCGAGTGTCTATGAAGGTCAGTTTGCACCCCTTCGCGAAATTCTGCGGAGGCAGGGCGATGTAGAACTCCGTGAATTCGCTCTGCGAGAGCAGACTGCCGTTCGTCTCGCCCTCCGGCTGGTCGGGGTCGGTCAGATCGAGCGCCACGGCCGAATAGGTCTGTTCCGAAGCATCGACGCTCAGAACAGGGTCGCCGGTACGGATATTCAGCGACGCATCGTCCGCCGCGGCGACCGCAACCCGGATGCCTTCGCCGGCGAGCACCTCGCCGTCGTTGCCTTGCAGAATGATCGATTTGAGATAGGTATCTCCCGCAAGGGTTGCGGAGGCGCGTACCCGTACCCGGATGTAGGCACACATCTGTCTGAATGAGAGACTGTGCGCGCCCGTCGGAGAGTATGCGAGCATAGGGAAGAAATCCGGCTGGATGCCGATCCGGTTCTCGCCGTATCCGGGCGAACTATAACGTTGCAGGAAATTCATCTTCCCCGAGAGGGACGTTCCCTCGCGTCCCAACAACTCGCTGTAAGGATAGAAAGCGAGATAGGAGGCTGCGTCCGCAATCGTCTCGCCTTCGAATACGGCGTTCGTACCGTCAAGTTCCTTGACGGTGAAAACGGCCGCCTGCGTTTCGTCGCCGGCGAAGACGCCGATCCGGTCGGAGGATTCCCATTCGGCGAGAATACCGTCGGTACCCCACTCTCCGACGACGCGTGTCCCCTCCCGTTCCGAAATGGAAGCGTCGAACAGACAAACGCCGTACTGCCCCTGCGAGGTCGAAAGTTCCTCTTGTATACTGTCGGCGACGCAGGAGACGAAAAATGCAGCGACGGGGAGTAAATATAAGATTTTTCTCATAGCTGTGTTTTTTAAATTACCAATCCACCTCTTCTCCGGGGGTGATCTCCTCGGTCGAGGTATCCATCGATGCCGCGAATCCTCGCTCTATGGCCGTGTCGCAAAGCGACAGTTCCGGTGTTTCGTAAATTCGTTTTTCTTCCATGTTTATTTCGATTTAAGCAGTCAGTTCGAGGTCGTCCAAACCCCGAGGTATTCGAGTAGCAATAAAAAAGCCAAAATCTCCGTTTCGCACATCATGCAGAGATTTTGGCCAGAATATCCGCAATGGCCCCTCCGAACAGCACATCGTTCGTGATCGGTTACCGGAGCATTTTCGTAAAGATACGGATTATTTTTCGAATACATGCATTTTGTCGGACAAATTCGTTTTTTCCACCGAAATACCCGTTTCCAAGCGCTCTGCGGTCCTACGTCCGTTTCCTGCAAGTCAGTATAGCCGACATACCAAAGACAAGGGCGAAACCGGCCAGCGCCGCATAATCGCCCCACAGTTCCCCGAGCGCCGTACCTTTGAGATAGACCGCACGCATGATCCCGATGAAATAACGGGGCGGGAGAAGCCGCGTGATCACCTGCGCCCAGCCGGGCATCGACGCGATCGGAGTAATCAGTCCGCTCATCAGCACGAAGATCATCACGAAGAAAAACATCACGAACATCGTCTGCTGCATCGTATCGGATCGATTGGCGATCGCCACGCCCAGTCCCGACATCGTGACGATGAAGAGCGCGGCGGCCAAATAGACCGCACCGACCGCGCCGACGGGCGTCAGTCCGTAGACGAGCCATGCCAGCGACATGGCGACCGTCAGCACGGCCAGACCGATGATCCAATAGGGAATCAGTTTGGCCAGCGTGAAGGTCAGGCGGCCGACGGGCGTGACGTTGATCTGCTCGATCGTCCCGCGCTCCTTCTCTCCCACCAGATTGAGTGCAGGCAGGAAGCCGCACAGCATGATAAGCAGCATGATCATCAGCGCAGGGATCATGTAGGCACGGTAGTCGAGCGTCGGATTGTAGCGGTTCTGCACCGTAATCAGGTCGGGCGACGGTGCGACACCCTCTTCTGCGAGCAGTTCGGCGAGGGTTCCCATGACGGTCTGCACCATATACTGCGAACCGAGACTCCCCTTCAACGCATTCACGCCGTTGGCCGTGATGCTCACCCTGCGGGGCGACCGTTCCGCGATCGAACGTTCGAAATCGTCGGGAATCTCGACGATCACGTCGACATCGCCCCGCTCCAGCGCTGCCAGCGAAGCGCCGTAATGTTCCGTGACACCGTAGAGCCGGAAATAGTCCGAGGCTCCGATCTTCCCGACGAGCCGCCGCGAAGCGGTCGAGCGGTCGTTGTCGACCACCGAGACGCCGACATGACGGACATCCATCGTCGTGATCCACGGAATGACGAGCATCACCATCATCGGAAAGGCGACCGCCATTTTCGGCAGGAACGGATTGCGGAAGAACTGCCGGAACTCCTTGTCGAGTAAAACGAGTAGTGTTCGCATCGTTATTCGAGTTTATCGTTGAACTTTCCGAGCGCCACGCCGATCAGCGCACCGGTCATGACGGCCAGGACGGCGAACTCTTTCAGCACGGCAGCGAAGGGCAACCCCTCGACCATCAGTTTGCGCACGGCCTCGATATACCAGCGGGCGGGAACGATACAGGAGATTCCCTGCAAAACGCCGGGCATGTTCTCGATCGGGAAGACCATCCCCGAGAGCATGATGAGCGGCAGGATCAGCAACATGCCCGAAATGAGCATCGCCGTCACCTGGCTGTCGGCCATCGTCGAGATGAAGAGCCCCAGCGCGAGCGCCAGGACGAGATAGAGCAGCGACAGCCCCACCAGTCCCACGACGCTGCCCGACATCGGCACGCCCAGCACGAAACGCGCCAGCAGCAGGATCGTCGCCAGGTTGACGCACGACAGCAGAAAGTAGGGAATCATCTTGGCCACGACGATCCGCAGCGGCCGCACGGGCGACACGAGCAACACCTCCATGGTTCCGGTCTCCTTCTCTCGAACGATCGACACGGAGGTCATCATGGCGCAGATCAACATGAATATCAATCCCATGAGTCCCGGCACGAAGTTGTAGGAACTCTTCATCTGCGGATTGTAAAGCAGATGCAGTTCGGGCGTCGGCGCGCCGCCCGTCCCCTCCGCCAGCAGGACGCTTCGCAGGTACCCTGCGCCGGAGGAGGCGTCGTTGGGATTCGAGGCATCGAAAATCAACTGGATCGCCGCACCGTCCGGCTCGCCGGAACCGGCCGTCCGCCGGTCGTAGTCGTCGGCGAAGACGACCACGGCCCCGACTTCTCCCGTGCGCAGTACTTCGTCCGCCTCGTCCTGGCGGATGTACCCTCCGAAAGTGAAATAGGGATTGGCCGCGATGCGCTCCACCTGCCGGCGCACCGCTTCGGTCGGATGGGACGCGACGACGGCGAAGTCGATGTTGTTGACCTCGACCGAAATGGCGAAGCCGAACAGCAGCAGCTGCACCACGGGCATCAGCAGCACGATGAGCATCGTGCGCCGGTCGCGCAGGATATGCAGCGTCTCCTTTCGGACGAACGAGAAGAATCCTTTCATCTTATTCCGAGCGTTTGGCCGTGCGGGCCAGGATGCGGAATACCTCGTCCATCGACCCTGCGGCATATTGTTCTTTCAATTCGGCCGGAGTTCCCAGCGCGCGGATCCGCCCGTCGACCATGATCGACACCCGCGAGCAATACTCCGCCTCGTCCATGTAGTGCGTGGTAACGAAGACCGTCGTCCCCGCGGCGGCCGTCTCGTAGATCATCTCCCAGAATTGACGGCGCGTCAGCGGATCGACACCGCCCGTCGGTTCGTCGAGGAAGACTATTTCGGGACGGTGGAGCGTCGCCACCGAGAAGGCGAGCTTCTGCTTCCAGCCCAGCGGCAGGGAACCTACCGGCGTATCGGCCTCCGAGCGGAAATCGAGGCGATGCAGCAGCTCGACGGTGCGGCGCAGCGTCTGCATCCGCCGAAGACCGTAGATTCCGGCAAAAAGCCGGATATTTTCCCGCACCGTGAGGTCGTCGTAGAGCGAGAAGCGCTGGCTCATGTAGCCGATGCGGCGTTTGATCCGCTCTCCTTCGCGCATCACGTCGTAACCGGCGACCGTACCGCTTCCCGACGTGGGATAGCTCAATCCGCACAACATCCGCATGGCGGTGGTCTTTCCGGCGCCGTTGGCGCCGAGGAATCCGAAGATTTCGCCCCGCGCCACATCGAACGAAATGCGGTCTACGGCGGTAAAATCGCCGAACCGCTTGCTCAGTTCCCTGACGGATATGATCGGTTCACGCATGGCGCATCAGTTTTATGAACACATCCTCGATTCCCGCCCCGACCGGTCGGAGCGTCACACGGCGGAATCCCCGCGCGGTGGTCTCGCGGACGAAGCGTCCGGCGTCGAACCCCTCGCCCGCGATCAGGTGGTGCGTCTGGCCGAAGGGGTAACACTCCTTCACGTCGGCATGGCGGCGCGCTTCGAGCAGCAGGCCGTACATATCGTCGCCCGCAAGCGCGTAGAGCGGCTCGTCGAACCGCCCGACGACACCCTGCGGCGTGTCGACGGCCAGGATCTTCCCGCCATCGCACAGCGCCACGCGGTCGCAGCGCACCGCTTCGTCCATGTAGGGCGTCGAAACGAGCATCGAAATCCCCTTGCCTTTCAACTCGGAGAGCATATCCCAGAACTCGCTGCGCGACACGGCGTCCACGCCCGTCGTCGGCTCGTCGAGAAGGAGCACCACGGGCCGGTGGATCAGCGCGCAGCAGAGTGCGAGCTTCTGCTTCATACCGCCGGAAAGCTTTCCCGCACGGCGTGCGCGGAACGGTTCGATCTGGCGATAGATCGGCGCGATCAGATCGTAGTTCTCCGCGATCTCCACCCCGAACAGCGCCGCGAAGAAAGCGAGGTTCTCCCCCACCGACAAGTCGGGATAGAGCGAAAACCGTCCGGGCATGTAGCCTACCCGCTCGCGGATGCGCTTGTAGTCGGCCACGATATCCAGCCCGTCGACCGAGGCGGTGCCGCCGTCGGGTGCGACGAGCGTCGCAAGCAGCCGGAAAAGCGTCGTCTTGCCGGCTCCGTCGGGACCGATCAGGCCGAACAGCTCGCCCCGCCCGACCTCGAACGACACTTCGTCGAGCGCCGTGAGGATACCGTAACGTTTGGTCAGGGCGTGAATCTCTATGGCATTCCGCATCGTCGTCGCACTTAGAGTTTCACCTCTCCGTAAAGGCCGATCTTCAACCGGCCGTCGTTCTCGACGGCGATCTTCGCCGCATAGACCAGTCCGGCCCGCGAATTTCGGGTCTGAACGGTTTTGGGAGTGAATTCGCTCTCGGAGGCGATCCACACGATGCGTCCCGGATAGTCGAGCTGCCGCTCCCCGCCGAAATCGGCCGTCACCGTCACCTCCTGGCCCAGACGCAGGTCGGCCAACTGATCCGACGTGAAATAGGCCCGCAAGTAGATGCGGTCGAGGTCGGCGACCTTCATCAACGGCCGACCGACGGAGGCCAGTTCGCCCGCCTCGGCATATTTGGCCAGCACCGTTCCCGTCACGGGCGACACGATGCGGCACTTGGCGAGCCGGTCTTCGACCTGCGCGATCTGCAACTCGATGGCCGACGAATTCTCGTCGATCGACACGGCATTGTTTTCCAGCGTCGACAACAGCGCGTCCAACTGCCCGCCGAGCACCTTCAACTGCGCATCGATGTCGTCGAGCTGTTTGGTCGTGGCCGCACCGTCCTTCAACAGGTTCTCCACGCGGCGGCGTTCGGTCTGCTGTTTGGCGATCTGCTCGCGCAGCGACGCGGCCTGTTTCCCGATGTCGGGACGGCCGCTCCGCACCGAAGCGCGCTGACGTTCCAGCTGCAATTTCTGCAAATAGAGCTGTACGGTGTCGATGGCACCGACCTGCCTGCCGGCTCGGAGCACGTCCCCCTCTTCGGCGTCGAAGCGGAGGATACGCCCGGCAGCTTCGGCCGACACGACGATCTCCGTGGCTTCGAACGTCCCCGTGGCATCGAAATCCCCGTCGCCCCCGCAGGAGACTGCCAACAGCGGGATCGCACCGTAAATAATGAATCGTTTCATGGTCTTATCGGTTTATCGTATGTTTCAATTCATAGATCGTCTTCACCAACTCGATCTCCCGCGCCGACCGTGCCGTGGCGGCCGTCGCCTCCTCGGTGATCTTGCGCAGCAGGTCGTTGGTATCGATCACCCCGTTGCGGAGCTTCGATTCTGCGGCTTCGCGCACAGCACGGCGCAGCTGCACGATGCGGTCGTCGTCGGCCAGCGCGCGGCGCAGGCGGGCGATGTCGCCGCTCTCCTCGACGGTCTGCAACCGTGTGTTGAAGAGGAAGACGTCGCGCTGCACATCGAGCTGCCGCTGTGCCGTGCGGAGTTTGCCCAGCGAATTCTTCTTCGTGTAGAACGCCCCGAAATTCCACGACATCCGGAATCCGACGAGCGCATTCCACGACCAGTCGTTCGCCATCATGCTCTCGAAGTAGTCCATGCCCGGATACCCGTAGTATCCCTGCGCGAAGAGTCCGAAACGGGGACGGGTCGCCGATTTCACCAGCCGTCGCTGCGCCGCGAGCTTCTCGGCCTGTGCGTCGAACAGCGCCAGTTCGGGACGTGCGGCCTCGAACGAAGCGGGCTCCGCGACGTCCGGCCGCACGAGCGCCCGACCGGCCAGCTCCTCTCCGATGAAAAGTTCCAGCATCCGGCGGTAGCTCTCACGCGAGGCTTCGACCTGCGCGAGCTGCTGCTCGACGGTCAGCAGTTCGGCTTCGACGGCATCGGCATCGCTCTGCATCGCCGCACCGTTGCGTTGCAGCGAACGCACCTTGTCGAGGTTGCTCCGCAGCAGTCCGAGCGTCAGTTTCGTCTGCGCGACCCGTTCGTCGAGCAGCAGAATGCCGAAATAGAGGTCGTCCACCCGCCCCTCCAACGCATAGAGATCGACATCCGTCGCCTGCCGTTGTTCGGCGGCTTCGGCTTCGGCGATGCGTTTGTCGGCGGCCGACTTTCCGCCGTCCCAAATCGTCTGGGTCACTTCCAACTGCACTTTATATTGGTCCTTATTCATCCCCGGCATCCCTACGCCGTACTGGGTAAGCATACCGGTCAGCGCATCGGGGAACGCGGGCACGGCGGTCTGCCACGTGGCCTGTGCCGAAAGCGACAGCTGCGGCAGCCACTCCCGCCGTGCATTCGAAAGCGTGTACTCCTCCGTCTGCCGCACCAGGTCGTAGCGCCGGATTTCGGGGTAATGGTTCCGCGCCAGCAGACGGCACGAGTCGAGCGTCAGTTGGGCGCCGGCCGAACCCCAGACCAGCAGACACCCGCACAGTAAAACGATCCGTTTCATGAGTCGCATTTTTTAAGTCGCCGCAGGATCACCTCCGTGTTTTCCGCCCTGCGCCGTGCGAAAAACCGTTCGCGGTCGGCAGTGAGGTCCCCCAGAATCGGTTCGATGACAGGATAGGCGATGAACGGAAAGACGTTGAGCGAGATGATGTCGAGCAACAGCATCCGCACGTCGATCCTTTCCGTTTCGCCGCGGTCGGCCGAGGCGTCGAGCTCCCGCTGGATATCGCACATCAGGACGCCTGCGATCTCACGGATGCGCGCCTGCATCGTTTCATAACGTTCCGGCCGCGAAAAGACTTCGTTGACGATGAAGCGCGGCATGTCGGGATTGGCCATGATGAAATCGAAATGCCGCTCGATTCCGTCGCGCAGCCGCTCCGCCAGCGGCAATCCCGGCTGCCCGAAGGCTGCCAGTACCGATTCGCCCATCAACCGCATCTTCTCGTCGAGGATACGTTCGAACAGTTGTTCCTTCGTCCGGAAATAGTAGTGCAGCATGGCGTGCGTCACGCCGGCCGCTTCGGCGATCGAGGTCGTCCGCGCCCCCGCGAATCCCTTGGCGATGAATTCGCGTTCGGCCGCTTCGAGAATCGCCTGCTCCTTGTTCCGCATCGGTTTCTCTCCCATTCTACCTTTGTTTAACATTTTGATTTAACAATTTTGTCAGTGCAAATATACGAAGAGTTCCGAAACATTCAACAATTTTGTTAAATTTTTTTCCGGAATAATTTCACTCTTGCCCTCCGTTACGCCGTCCGGATCGGGCGGAGGGATATGCGACGGGGCGGCCTGACCGGCAGGAACGCATCGCAATTCCGACCGGAAACACACCCCACAACCGGACGGCAGGATTCCGCGACGGCCGCCGCAGGAGCATGTCGACAATTTCGAATTTTGTCGTACCTTTGCCGCAAAGAACGCGAACCGCAATGGCGAAAATTCTGATTATCGACGACGAACCCCAACTGCGTGCGCTGCTGGCGCGCATCATCGGACTGGAAGGATACGACGTGGAGCAGGCTCCGGACTGTACCACGGGCCTCCGGCTGCTCAGCCAATACGAACCCGACGTCGTGCTGTGCGACGTCAAACTCCCCGACGGCAACGGCGTGGAACTGGTCGGCAGGATCAAGGAGATCGCACCCGCCGCCGAAGTCATCCTGCTCACCGCCTACGGCAACATACCCGACGGCGTGCAGGCGATCAAGAACGGCGCATTCGACTACATCACCAAAGGCGACGACAACAACAAGATCCTGCCGCTGCTGAGCCGTGCGACGGAGAAGGCGCGGATGCAGCGCCGACTGGCGCGTTTCGAGGCGAAACTCTCCGACGAACATTCGTTCGACCGCATCATCGGTTCGTCGGAGGCGCTCCGACAGGCCGTGAACCTCGCGCGCAAAGTCGCTGCGACGGACACGTCGGTACTGCTCACCGGCGAGACCGGAACGGGCAAGGAGGTCTTCGCGCAGGCGATCCACCAAGCCGGGCCGCGCGCCAGAGAGGCATTCGTAGCGGTCAACTGCTCGGCCTTCTCCAAAGAGCTGCTCGAAAGCGAACTCTTCGGCCACCGCGCCGGCAGTTTCACGGGTGCGACGAAGGACAAAAAGGGGCTGTTCGAAGAGGCCGACAAGGGAACGCTGTTTCTCGACGAAATCGGAGAAATGCCCGTCGAATTGCAGGCCAAGCTGCTGCGCGTGCTCGAAAGCGGCGAATTCATCAAGATCGGCGAGACCCGCCCGACGAAAGTCGACCTGCGGATCATCGCCGCCACGAACCGCGACCTCGAAAAGGAGATCGCCGCCGGAAACTTCCGCGAAGACCTCTATTTCCGGCTCTCGGTCTTCCGCATCCAGCTGCCCGCCCTGAGCCAGCGGCGCGAAGACGTCGCGGAATACGCCCGCTACTTCGTCGGGCAGTTCGCCGCCAAGATGGGAAAACGCATCGAAACCATCGACGACGCATACATCGCCGCGCTGGAACGCCATACATGGCACGGCAACGTGCGCGAACTGCGCAACGTCGTCGAACGGAGCCTGATTATGGCCGACGGCGAACGGCTCTCCGCCGATACGCTGTCGCCCGAATTCCGCGCCGGCGCCG
>OBAI01002355.1_pt1 | contig 12059 bp, 8 predicted proteins | sample 1517461 | NCBI WGS metagenome assembly OBAI01 (sample SAMN04571696, study PRJEB22368) | human gut metagenome | biome: human gut; material: stool | host: Homo sapiens | place: Luxembourg | collected 2012-06-29
ACCCGCCTCTTTTACCGCTACTTGACCGACAAAAAACGGAGCTATTTTTCACTTTTTCACCGAGATCAGTCTATTCACTTCTCATCTTTCAGCTTGTGACTTTTCTAAAAAAGTTGTACCTTCGAATGACCTAAAACAGCTTCACCTAAACTATGTCACACCCTGCTTTACGAGGTTTGCAACTCCTCGTAATTACAGTTGTTTTCTCGTTGGCAACCGCCATAACGACATCTGCCGCAACGCGCGTAACTCCCATCAAACAGATCACAGGCGGGACAATGCCGATGTTTGACGCCTACCTCAAGGCCTCCGCACCGTGCAACCTGCACCAATCAGACATCGAGCTGAATATTTCCAAAAACGACAAAGCCCCAATCGAAACGTTTGCCACTGAAACTATAACGCAGGGCACAGCGACAGGGCTTGATACGCCCGCGACGAATATCACCTTGCCTGGTGATGCGCTGCGAGGAGTACTCAAACGGACATCGCACGCCCGAACGGGCTATCTGCCTGACGACCTCTTTTCTGCTGCAATCAAATACCACGGAGATACCGACATATATTCCGGCATCAACGCCATGAAGTACGCCGAAACGAGACACGATAGCCTGCCTCAAACTGCTCTTGACATACTGTCTGGCCCTTCAACCTCCCAAACAACAGGCATTTTCTGCCCAAGCAGGGGGGGGCAATTCTATCCCCATCGATCAACCGAGCATCGGCCAAGTTTTCTGAATAATCTCACAATGAATCAATAAATCAAAAAGTCTTAACAATAACCTCACTATGAAACTTTCAATCAAACATTTATTGGCATGTACAGTCGTTTCGTTGATGTGCGTGCCTGTTCTTTTCGCCGGGGGCAAAAAGATTTTATACATCGGAGATTCAATCACCGACGGCAACTGGGGTTGGGTCGGAAACAATCCCATTCGCAGTACAACGGATATGAACCATATCTATGGACACAGTTATGTCTACATCTGCGCGTCCTACTACATGTCTGAATATCCGGAAGAGAATTATCAATTCTTCAACCGAGGCACCAATGGCAACCAGCTTCCTGACCTCCAGGCCCGTTGGCAAAAAGATGTTCTGGACATCAATCCCGATATTCTGTCGATCTTGATCGGCATCAACGATCTGAACGTCGTGTACGACAATGGCACGAAAGTGTTGGACACCGCCAAATTTGAACGGCAGTACCGGGACATTATCGAACGCTCACTGAAACAGAATCCCAATTTGACCATTGTTTTGGGTGAACCGTTTCTCTTTCCGGTAGGTATCTGGAACACCGACTATCCCCATTGGCGTGACCAGTGCGAGCAGATGGCCTCTATTGTTCGCAAATTGTCCAAGGAGTACAACACCATTTTCCTGCCTTATCAAGAGCTGTTTGACAGTTTGGCCAAGGATCCGAAAACCCCATCGTTGAAATATTGGATGTGGGACGGCATACACCCCACGGCAGCCGGTCATGAGAAAATGGCCGAAATGTGGATCAAAGCTGTCGGCGAAAAATTGTAATTAAATGCTTGGAGGGAAGGGCTGAGCGACCGACCATGGTCCGCTCTTGCATAGAAATATCCCGTTAAAAAAAACGGTCAAGATGTTTCAACAGCTCCGTTCAACAAACGAGGAGCAGATTTATGGGTCCATGCAGGTTTGGCTGGTTGGCGATAAAAGAGCCACACCTTCCCCGTTGCAAACAAAACAGACTATAAATTTAGATCAACGACAATGAACAATCTACTCATCAAAAAAGTATTCATTTGCGCCGCCGCGTTATTGCTTTGTGCTCCTGCCATCACAGCCGGCGGCAAAAAGATTCTGTATATCGGCGACTCCCTTACGGACGGTAACTGGGGATTCAACGGTGGCCCCACCCGAAGTCTTACAGACATGAACCACATCTATGGTCACGGTTACATGTATCTCTGCACGGCCTACTACATGTCACACTATCCGGAAGAGGAGTACCAATTCTACAACCGGGGAATTGGCGGCCACAAGCTGCCCGATCTGCAGGCCCGTTGGCAAAAGGATGTATTGGACATCAATCCCGATATTCTCTCCATCCTGGTTGGGGTAAACGATCTGAACTATGTTTACAACCACGGAGAGGGCAAAAAAGAGGTTGACACTACCAAATTCGAACAGCAGTATCGTGACATTATCGAACGTTCGCTGAACCAGAACCCCAAGCTGACCATCGTGTTGGGTGAACCGTTCATCTACCCGGTAGGTATCTGGGCCAAAGATTACGCTCACTGGCGGGAACAGTGCGAGTTGTTGGGTGGCATTGTCCGCAAGCTGGCCAAAGAGTACCACGCCATTTTCTTGCCTTACCAAGAGTTGTTCGACAATTTGGCCAAAGATCCGAAAACCCCATCGCTGAAATATTGGATGTGGGATGGCATCCATCCGACCGCTGCCGGACACAAAAAGATGGCCGAAATGTGGATCAAAACCGTTGGCGACAAATTATAGTTCCAACGACGAAGCTCGACTAAACTGAGAGGAGAGCTGTCGTAACAGCTCTCCTCATCGCTTTTAACCACCTATTCTGAACATAAACGACCATGACTGCACCACTTCGTTTCAACCTGCTATGTGCAGGATTCCTGCTGGGATCGATGACACTATCCCTCGCCCAGGAGCGTGTAGAGACTCGTTCTCCCAACGGGAAATTAGCCATTACCGTCACCATGGAGCAGGGAACTCCGAACTACTCCATTGCTTATCAGGATCGTCCTGTCATTCTGGAGTCGGCACTCGGCATCAACGGCAACGGGGACTGGACCCAGCAGATGCAAATTGCCGAGGTTACCCGGTCCAGTTGCGACACCACCTGGAAGCCGCTTTACGGAGAACGGAGCGAGATTCCCGATCGATACAACCAAAGTTTTATTCGTTTCACGCAGCAGGGACATCCCTCGGAGCTACAGTTGGAGATTCGGGCCTACGACGAGGGGATAGCTTTCCGCTATCTCTTTCCTGAAGGGGGCGGTTATCTGCACATTACCGACGAAGCGACCGAATTTACACTTCCGGAGGGGACCATGGCCTATTTTACCTCCTTTGCCCAATCCGAACACCAAAAATTACCGCTGCGCAACTGGCCAGGAGAATCTGATCGCCCGTTGACGATCGAACTGCCTAACGGACTCTACGGGGCATTGTGCGAAGCCCAAGTGGTCGATTATGTACGCACCAAATTCAAACTCAGTGACCAAAAAGCCAACACCGTGGCTTGTGCCATGTATGGAGCCGTGGATGAGATTGCCCCGTTTGCGACTCCGTGGCGCGTGGTGATGGTGGCCGAAAAGCCCGGTGAACTGATCGAACACAACTATCTGTTGTTGAACCTCAACGATCCTTGTGCAATCGACAATACCTGGTGGATCAAACCGGGCAAAGCGATCCGAGAGGTAAAGCTCTCTACACAGGGGGGCAAAGATTTGGTCGATTTTGCAGTAAAGCGCAACCTGCAATACATCGAGTTCGATGCGGGCTGGTACGGATACGAATACGAAAAGGCTTCGGATGCTACAAAAGTCAATGTTGATCCACGCCGCAATCCGATTAACGACCTCGATCTGGAAGAGGTGATTCGTTACGCAAACGAACGGGGCATCGGGGTATGGGTCTATGTCAACCATCGCGCACTGGCCGCACAGCTCGATACCCTTTTGCCGCTTTATCACAAATGGGGAATCAAAGGGGTAAAATTCGGCTTTGTGCAGGTTGGTTCTCAGATGTGGACCAAATGGATGCACGACGCGGTTAAGAAGTGCGCCGAGTATCAATTGATGGTCGATATCCATGACGAATACCGCCCTACCGGCTTTTCACGTACCTATCAGGAGGGTGTGCGAGGCAACGAGGAGATGCCCGATGCGACCAACAATCTGATTTTGCCTTTCACTCGGTTTGTTGCGGGCCCAGCCGACTACACGATTTGCTACTACCGTCGTGATTTCGACAAATACAATCCCGCAAAAATGGACACAATTGCTCCGACCTCCCGGTTCATTCATGCCACATCAGGACAGCAGCTGGCCATGGCAGTCGTCTATTACAGTCCTGTACAATTCATGTATTGGTACGATACGCCGGAAGAGAGCCAGGATGAGCCTGAGCTGGAATTTTTCGACCGGGTTCCAACCGTATGGGATGACACGAAGGTGCTGCAGGGCGAGATCGGCGAATATATCACCGTTGCTCGCCGCAAAGGCAACGAATGGTATGTTGGCTGCATGAACGGTATCAAACCGCGCACACTCGATATCCCGTTTGATTTTCTGCCGACCGATCAGAAATATGTGGCTCACATCTATCGGGACGGAACCATGAAAACGCCGACCCGCACCAAAGTGGAGATCGAGACCCGCACGGTCGATGCCAAGACGGTGCTCCCGGCCAAACTTTACGGTTCCGGAGGATTGGCCATCTGGCTGGAGCCAGCAGAGACAACCCAACAATAATTCTTAACCCGGTGTGGAGACCGTTGCATTCCGCACCGGGTTCATTATATTTGCAAAAATCTGTGGAAACAGAGGCCGCCAAATGCACTCCAGCTCCTTGTGCTAACCTGTTTCCCAAAGGCTTAACATCAAGCACCCACTTCCACGATCGATCAACATGTCACATCCCATCATACAACTTCAAGAGGCCATTGCCCGGGATCCTGCACGACGGTTGCAGGCACCGGTCAATTTTACACTCGAACAGGGTGAACAGCTTGCCCTGATTGGGCTCAACGGCAGCAGCAAAAGCACCTTAATCGAAATGATCACCGGCACCGTGGCGCTGCAAGAGGGAACCAAAACCTACCACTTTATTGACGAACCCGCTGACAAGCCATCGACAACTTCTTCGCAGGATGCGGCTTCATCCGTCGTCCCGCGCAGCAACTTGGCCTCGGACAACATTCGATACATTGCTTTTCGCGATGCTTATGGAACAGCTGACGGCAACTACTACTACCAGCAACGCTGGAATGCCTCGGACCGGGAGGGGGTAGCCTTGACCCGCGATCTGCTCACGTCGATCCACTGCGACCCGACCCATCGCGACCGTATTTTCCGCCTGCTGCAAATCGAGCCGCTGCTCGACAAGCAGATTATTCTGCTCTCGAGCGGAGAGTTACGCCGGTTCCAAATTGCCAAAATGCTGTTGACCGCTCCACGCGTTCTGATTCTCGAAAGCCCTTTTATTGGGTTGGATGCCGATACACGAGAGACACTGTCTGCCCTGCTGACCCAATTGGCTGCCGAAAATACCGTACAGATTATTTTGTCGGTCTGCTCCCCGGAGGATATTCCGTCGTTCATCACACACGTCTATACCTTACAAGGGAAAACCTGCGGGCCGAAACAGACCCGCAACGACTTTATGCATAGTGAACCGTTTACCGCTCTGCGGGATCAAATGGTAGCACAAACCCGAACGAATTCCCCTCTTCTGCCCAATCCGATTCATGCTCCTCTGCAATGTGACGAAGTGGTTCATCTGCATCATGTCACTATCCGGTATGGGGAGCGAACCATCCTTAATGATATCAACTGGACCATTCGAAGTGGCGAAAAATGGGCTCTATCCGGAACCAATGGATCGGGAAAATCAACCCTGCTGAGTCTGATTTGTGCAGACAATCCACAGGCCTACTCGCAACAGATCGATCTTTTCGGTCGCCGACGCGGAACCGGAGAGAGCATCTGGGAGATCAAACGCCATATCGGGTATGTCTCTCCCGAAATGCACCGCGCCTACTTAAAAAATCTGCCTGCGATTGACATTGCCGCATCGGGGCTCTTCGATTCGATCGGACTCTACCGCACACCGACCGACCAACAACGGCAGCAGTGTATGGGTTGGCTCGAAACATTCGGCATCGGCAATCTGAGTAATAGTCCCTTTATTCGGCTCTCTTCCGGCGAACAACGGTTGGTACTGTTGGCCCGTGCCTTTGTCAAAGATCCGGATCTGTTAATTCTGGATGAACCGTTGCATGGGTTGGATCTCTGCAACAAGGTTCGGGCCCGCGCCGTCATCGAAGCCTTCTGTCAACGGGAGGGTAAAACCATGATCTACGTCACCCACTATCCGCAAGAGTTGCCCTCCTGCGTGACCTTACACAAAGAGCTGACCCGATATCAATAATCGAGTCAGCTCCTTTATTTTACTGCCAGCAGAGAAATAGCTTAATCTGCTTACGACTGGAAGCACCGTGGAACAACCCCTACGCCTGCCATCGGACGATTTAAAGTTGCTCTTCCTTTTCCCTTCATTACCTCATTCAGGCATTCAGGATTCCCTTTCATCGACCGGTTCCTAACTTGTAGTTCGGTTGCAACCGATCAGTCCTGGTGAAAAACCTCCTCCATCGAGGCCCACCACTCGCCTTCGGCACGCGTTTCGAGCGGTTCCTGACAAGGCATACATACAGCCCACCAGCGTTGCGTCTCCGGGTCAGCCGCCATCTTGGCCATATCCGCCTCGTAATCGTCTCCGACATACTCGTAATAGCTGAACAGATAGCCATCCTTATAGTAAATACTATAATTGCGCAACCCACATTCAGCAATCATTTTGCTGACGTCGGGCCACACCTCGGCATGCAAACGCTTGTACTCTTCGAGCTTTTCGGGACGTACCCGAATCACACTGCCGTAACGTTTCATCGGTTCCGCTTTAAACATACAATCAATCGAAGTTATCTCCTTCGTGGATATTGCCTGCACCCAGCACTTCACAGCAACACTAACACCAAATCAGGCCGATCCGTCAATTACTGTGCCACCGCATCGAGGCGATAACTGCCGCCCTGATGCACCGGGAATGAGGTCAAATAGTAGCCTCCTGCGACGGGTTGACTCGTCGCCAAAATCTCGTTTTTAGCTGAACGACCCTTGTGAGACGCGCCAGCCACCCGTACCTGGACAGGCACATCGGTACGCACTGTGCAAGAACCATCCCGTGTTGCACGTACGAGCGCAGTGGTTAGATGACGGTTTTCCCAGGTCATATCCACTTCATAACCTCCACGACCACGGGCCCCCTTGACCTCGCCGGTCGCCCAAACGGCCGGTAAAGCCGGCAACAGATGCAACTCTCCAAGTTGACTCTGCAACAGCATCTCGATCACACCAGCCGTTGCACCGAAATTTCCATCGATCTGGAACGGCGGATGGGCATCAAACAGGTTCGTATAGATTCCGCTGCCACTTCCTTTGTAGGTCTGGTAGCTGGTACCGGTATTATCGGTCAACTCCATGGCATTTCGCAAAATCAGATGGGCATGATCCCCATCGAACATGCGTGCCCAAAAGGCAATTTTCCAGGCACGGCTCCAGCCGGTACCGTAATCTCCGCGGTCGATCAAAGTACGATGCGCAGCCGCTGCATACACCGTATCAAGAGCCGGTGAGATGGAATGGCCGGGATAGAGTCCGATCAGGTGTGAAACGTGACGATGTTGTTCGGTAGAGTCGTCCTCCTGGTGCTTCCACTCACGCAGTTGGCCCCACGAACCGATTGTCAACCCTTGATCGAGACGCGAAAGTTTTCCTTTCAACTCTTCCACAAATTGTGGATCATTTCCGAGAATCTGTCCCGCCTCCAACGTCGTACTGAACAGATCCCAAATCAACTGCTGGGCATAGGGAATACCGGCCTCCCACGGACCATGTTCCGGTGACCACTCGTTGGGAGCCACCAATTTACCGTCATCATCGACAATCAACCGGTCAAACCAGAATTGACAAGCGGATTTCATCACCGGATAGGCCACATTGGCCAGGTAGAGACTATCGGGATTGAATCGGTACTTATCCCAGACATGCATACAGTACCAAGCGTTTGCCGGTCGGTTCCACTTCCAATCGGAATACCCGAAGATGTTATTCTGGGTCTTCAGCGTCCACCCGGAACAATCCAACTCTGCCGCCATCTTTTTCCATGAGTCGTGCAGCTGCGACTCATTATAAATATAATTGACAAACGGTTCATGGCATTCGGCCAGGTTGGTCGGTTCGACAGGCCAGTAGTTCATCTGCACATTAATATTGGAGTGGATATCACTTTCCCAAGGCGGGGTGTTGCTATCGTTCCAAAGCCCTTGCAAATTCGAAGGCAGATCGAGTCCGGGACGCGAAGAGGCAATCGACAGGTAGCGACCATACTGGAAATAGAGCACATCAGCAGCCGGATTGTACTCACCATTGTTGTAGCGGACAAACAGTTCATCGGTCGGGATGGTCGGCGTAACATCCCCCAGGTTCAACGACAGACGACCATACAACGCCCGATAATCAGCCAAATGGTCTGTACGTATCGCAGCATAGCCCTTCTTGACAGCCTGGTCCATATAAAGATCGCTGGCAGCTACCCAATCCGTATGAGTCAGATAATCGTGACTTTTCGGGTCATAATCGGTGACTGCACAAAGCAGCAGTGTCGCCGCATCGGCACCGGTCAAGGTTAGTGTCGAATCTCCTGACTCCAATTGTCCACCCTCATGCAAGACCACCAGTTTTGCATAGTAGGAGAGCAGGGTCAGTTTGCCCGAAATCGTAATCGCCTTTTCGGAGACTTTGCGCACTCCCGGGTGGGCATCGTCCATACGCACGGAGAATGAGATCTTCCCCTTTTTGTCGGCCGTAAAACGCATCGCGATCACATTATCGGGATAGCTGGCCAGATATTCGCGGTGATAAACAACGCCATTCTGTTTATAGCTCACTTTGGCCAAGGCATCGTCAAGATCAAGCTCGCGACGATATTCGCTATAAGGCTGTTCTCCCTGAGCCCCGAAATCAATAAAAATATTTCCGAAATTTTGGTAGGCTCCACGTACCGTCGTGCTACCGGTCCAAAGGGTTTTGTCGTTAAACTGCACACGTTCGACAGGCAGGCCCCCGAAAATCATGGCTCCGATCCGACCATTACCGATTGGCAAAGCCTCCTTCATCCAGTTCGATGCAGGACGGGTGTACCACAACACCTGCCGAGTCGGCTGTTTTTTAGGGGCTGCACATAGTTCACAGAAGGACAGCAAGGCCACACCCATCAAAACACAAAACGAGATCAACGTTTGCACCTTCAATCTCATGTTTCTCATAACTAAAATTTACCTGAAAAAACAAAATTTACACTTTTCTTTACACCACAAATTCTCAATTCGATCAAATTGTAGCAGAGAGGAATGAGGTTCTAATTTACAAAAATTTCCCGAAAACACCTAACGCATCTCTATAAGGGTGAACTCCATACAACGGAGAATAGATAGTCCGAACAGATTGCCACGGCATTAGCTTTTGACAAGGCCACGAGCAAAAAGTTTATCAACACATACTGCCATTATTGTAAAGAGATTTGGGAAGCCCGTGCCACGAAGATTTCCCACAAAGGCTCCACACGCTCGGATGAAGAGGTCGAACAGGCCATTAAAGCTCAGTTTGAACGGAGTCGCAAGATTTTAGACATTCGCGAAAAATTTTACAACGAATATCGCAAATTCTTAACACCCAAACAGATCCAAAGCGTTTACAATCAAGAGCGAAAGATCATGCTTCACCTCCAAAACCGATGGAAGTGAGCGCACGCCTACCATCCGACAAACAGGCCCAATCTTTCAATCCAACCCGATTATCTGAAATACAAACCGTTATTCGATCAAATCAATAACAACGATTCTGATTAAACTACGCCCCATACCTGTGAATAAAATAAAAGAGGCAGCCACCAAAGGCTGCCTCTTTTATTTTAACTGGGCATGGCGTTCGGCTCATGTCCTCTCTGAAACGCTGCAGTGCGTACGGAAAGAGAAGTCAATCAGATAGTCCCGGAATCACTGCGGCACGCATGAAAGAGGGGCGAAATTGCATAGGTTTAAAAATCCGGCGACACTATGCGGGGACTTGACAAACGAATTGAATCCAGAAACTTTGCAATGCAAATCTGCAAGTCTGCACGTTTCAACAAAGATTTCGCTTCAACCGAAACAGGCATAATCCCTATTCACGCCTCTCTCTTCTGGTAACAATCCGCATGACACTTGTTCCGAATAGAGCTCTCTTATCGAAGATCAAAGCTGATTACTTACCCTTCTTCGCCCCGTTGCGCCGACATGAAACCACTCCAACGAGTTCGCACGTGCTCTCGCCGTTACATTAAAACTCCAGCGTAACCACGTAGTCAATGTCGGTCGGAACCTCACCGAGGTGCAACAGAACGCCATCTTTGTCCTGCGAGAATTTCACCGGCTGGTTGTCCACAAACCGAACCGCTTTTTTCACCTTCTTGTCGGTGATGGGCAGGAACAGAGCATCGTCCTGAAGGTCGAGGATATGCACATAGAGTTTGTTGTCTTTCTGAGTGGTCACACCCCATGCACGCTGCGGCACAATGCCTCCACGCGTACCATAGATTGTTTCACCATAAACCTTCATCCATTTCCCCATCTCCTTGAGACGATCGATGGCCAAAGCCGGAAGTTCACCGTTGGGCTGCGGACCGATATTCAACAACAGGTTGGCGTCATTGCCGGCTGCCTGCACCAGATACTGAATCAACTCTTTGGGCGATTTGTAGTTCTGGTCGTCGATCTGATAGCCCCACATGCCATTCATAGTCTGGCAGGTTTCCAGCGGCAGTGTACCAATCTCCGAATCGGGCGAGAAACCGGAGGTATTCTGTCCCGGCAGATCACGCTCGAACATCTGGAAATCCTCACCGTCAAACGGTTTCTGATGGTGGTTATTACCGATCATACAACCCGGCTGCAAACTGTGAATCAACTTGTACTGTTTGTCGAGCTGCCAGCACTCATCGAAAGGTTTGTCCCACCAACCATCGAACCAGATTGCTCCGATCGGACCGTAGTTGGTCAACAGTTCGGTCAGCTGGTTGTTCATGAAATTCCAGTAATCTTTCCATTCGCCATGTTCGGTACGACCGGTATTGTGGCCATGTTTACCCAGCGGATAATAGTCCGGACGGGTCCAGTCCATGTGCGAATAATAAAAGTGGAGACCGATGCCCTGTTTTTGGCACTCCTCGGAGAGCTCTTTAATAATATCACGTCCGAATGGGGTTGCATCGACGATGTTGTAATCCGAATATTTCGTCTTGAACATCGAGAAGCCGTCGTGATGACGCGAAGTAATGGTAATATACTTGGCCCCAGACTCTTTGATAGCTGCGACCCACTCCGCCGCATTGAACTTCGAGGGATAGAATCCGGAAGCCAGTTTGGCATATTCTTTTGCATCCAGTTTGTTCAGTTCGAGCGCCCACTCGCCGGCACCCAACATGCTGTAAATGCCCCAGTGGATAAAAATGCCGAACTTGTCATCCTGAAATTTTTCACGGTTGCGCAGATTCTCTTCGGTGGGCACATATTTGTCCTGTGCCGAGAGTTGCAGCGAAAAGGCCGCCAAGAGCAGCAACGATACAAAAATTTTTTTCATAATGATTTGGTCAGTATTCAGTAAAAGATTTGTTCCAAAGGTAACAAAAAAACGGGCAATTCCTAATTTCCTACGCCTTTACACGCCGAAATTGTCACCTTTCGCACCACTCGTAGGCGGCTACACCACTCTCAAACATCGGATATCGGCCCCCTTTTCTGCGAATTCCAATGGCTGGAGCGCATAAATCCAGGTGAAATCGCTATCTTTGAGGACCTTTGTTAAAACCATAATCAATTTCATACCGAAGAGAGATATGAAGAAAACATTCGGCCTTTCACTGCTTTTGATGGCGGGAGCCATGACCCTCTCCGCCCAGCAGCCCAGTGCAGTGGATCGGGTCAACCCGATCATCGGCACCAACAAAATGGGACACGTATTTCCGGGGGCTTGTGTACCGCACGGCATCGTTGCGTTGAGTCCCGACACGGATACCATTCCGCACAACGTCAATGGAGTTTACCAGCCACGTGCTTACGAATACTGTGCAGGTTACCAGCATAAGGATTCGACCATCGTCGGCTTCAGCCACACCCATTTCAGTGGCACGGGCCACTCCGATCTGGGTGATATTCTGAT
>OBAI01002356.1_pt1 | contig 12049 bp, 10 predicted proteins | sample 1517461 | NCBI WGS metagenome assembly OBAI01 (sample SAMN04571696, study PRJEB22368) | human gut metagenome | biome: human gut; material: stool | host: Homo sapiens | place: Luxembourg | collected 2012-06-29
GATGGATTTCTCAGCCGAAAAAGGCGAGCCGGTTCTTCCTACGAAGTAATCGACTGATTCGATAATACGAGATCGGGGCCGCACAATCGTGCGACCCCGATCTTTTTTGTTGTTAGGCGGGCGGTATGGTTGTGATGCTTATTGGCAAATTTGACTACCAATGCCCGGGTTTACAGGGAGGAGGAGCGGCTGCCTTCCTGATGGCTTAAAGGTTGTTTCGAGGTGTGTTGAGCAGACACCGAGCGCAAGCTGTGAATTAATTATTAGTGAGATTGACCAGCCAATAAAATAATAAAAATGCGCTATTTGGTGTGTTGTGGAGCCTGCTGGGTTGAGGAGTTGGGCAGCGGATGGCTGCATGGAGAGAGGCAGGCGCTGCAATCGTTGCACGAAGCGGCGGTGGAGAGAGGTGCATGGGGGTCGGAGGGGTGTTGTTGACGGAGTGCCTCCTCTTCACGTCGAAACTCGCCGGCGGTACAACGAATCCCCCGTTTCTGCATGTTGGCGTTGGTGCCGATCTCTGAGTCGATCGGGTGTCCCTTGATCATCTGCGTGAGGGATAAGCCGATGACGAAAAGGGCTACGGCAGCCACCGCAATGGCGAATATGATCCAAAAGCTTTCCATGTTTTGTGCTGGATTTGATGTCGTTTTGGCCGATCGTGATGCAAAGTCCATACAAAATTATAAATTTGTAGAGATTTCCTTCTTCCCGGGGGTATTGTTCCGAAATTGAGGCGTATAAGTTTTTTTACGTGGAGATCAGCGGGGCAATACTCGTAATGTAAGAAAAGGATGAAGGGCATAACCTGAATAGAGATCCCATGAGAATAGTTATTTCGGGCGTAGGTGAGGTGGGGAGCCACTTGGCGAAGATGTTGAGTGGAGCTTCGCACGACATTACGGTGATTGACGACGATCCCAAACGGATCGAGGAGGTTGCGGGTATGGCGGATGTGATTACCATTGAGGGGGATTGCACCACCTTTGCTGTATTGAAGAAGGCGGCTGTCCGCAAGGCTGATCTGTTTATTGCGGTTCGTCCCGAGGAGTCGATCAACATCATCTCGGCGGTGTTGGCCAAGCAGCTTGGCGCCCGCAAGGCGATTGTGCGCATCGATAACAACGAATATTTGGAGCCGAACAACAAGGAGATGTTCATCAATATGGGCATCGACTACCTGTTTTATCCTGAAAAGGTGGCGGCTCGGGAGGTGATCAACCTGTTGGGACACACCAGTACGACCGAGTATGTCGATTTTTCGGGGGGTAAATTGTCGTTAGTGGTCTTCAAGTTGGATGCCTCTTCTCCGTTGATTGGGAAGTCGCTGTTGGAGGCGACGGCCGATCGGGAGTCATTGCCTTATCGTACGGTGGCCATCTCGCGTGAAGGGGAGACGATTATCCCGCGCGGAAACGACCAGTTCCAGGATGGAGATACGATTTATGTGATTGCCAATCAGGATGATGTCCGGTCGTTGATGGTCTTTTCGGGGAAACCGAATATTGAGGTCAACAACATTATGATTTTGGGTGGCAGTCGTATTGGGGTACGCATAGCGGCTGAGTTGCAGGAGGAGGCCAATGTCAAATTGGTGGAGTATAATCCTGAGAAGGCCTACAAGTTGACCGAGTCTTTGGAAAAGACGCTGATTATCAGTGATGATGGGCGAAATATCGATTCGATGATCGAAGAGGGGTTGAGCAATATGGATGCTTTTGTGGCGGTAACGGGACGTTCCGAAACCAACATTCTGGCAGCCATGGTTGCCAAGCGTCTTGGTGTCAAGAAGGTGATTGCCGAGGTAGAGAACCTCAATTTCATCAATTTGGCCGAGAGTATGGGTATCGATACGATTATCAATAAGAAGTTGATTACGGCCAGCAACATCTTCCGCTTTACGATGAATACCGATGTGCAGGCGATCAAGTGCCTGACAGGATGCGATGCCGAGGTGTTGGAGTTTATTGCCAAACCCAACTCTTTGGCGACGAAGGGGCAGATTCGGGAGTTGAACTTCCCGCAGGATGCGATGATTGGCGGTATTGTACGTGGCGACCGCAGTTATATTGCGACCGGCAGCATGCAGATCAACGCCTTTGATCGGGTGGTGGTCTTTTCGTTGCCTTCGGCAATTTCGCGTATTGGGCGATTCTTTAATTAGCCACATTGGAGATACCGTTAAGGTGGCCGGTTTTTGGCTGCAGAGGATGATTTAAGGCTATCTTCGATGGGATAGGTGAGATAATGGCGTACTGAATAAAAGAGTAGTTTTATGCCTTTATTGACGAAATTGGTAAATGCTTTCTTTGCGCGGCGGCGCAAGGAGATCGATTTTTTCATGGAGCATCCGCTTCAGGTACAGCAGCGGCAACTGCGCTGGTTGTTGGATCGGGCTGCCAATACGGTGTTTGGTCGGGAGCATGGATTTGCTGCCCTGCATACAGCGGAGGAGTATGCGGCTTCGGTTCCGGTGGCGGACTACGATACATTTCAGAGTTACATTGCGCGGACGCGGGCCGGGGAGCAGAATGTGTTGTGGCCGACCGAGATCAAGTGGTTTGCCAAATCGTCGGGAACCACCTCGTCCAAAAGTAAATTTATTCCAGTTAGTGATGAAGGATTGCAGGGGGGACACATGCAGGGACCTCGGGATGTGCTTTGTCTGTTTGCCCACCTCTATCCGCAGAGTCATGTTTTCGAGGGGAAGACGTTGACCCTGGGGGGAAGCCATCGGTTGGAGAGCACTGGCGGTACAGCCCAAGAGGGGGATCTTTCGGCCATTTTGATTGAGAACACCCCCTGGTGGGCGGCCCGACGGCGTACGCCGCGGGTGGAAACCGCTTTGATCCCCGATTTTGAGGAGAAGGTGCAGGCGATTTGTCGCGAGGCGGTCAGGCAGCGTATTACGGCTTTTGCTGGGGTTCCGTCGTGGAATCTGGTCTTGATGAATCGGGTGCTGGAGTATACGGGTAAACAGAATATTCTGGAGGTTTGGCCCGATATGGAGCTGTTTGTACATGGCGGAATGAACTTCAACCCCTATCGCGAACAGTACCGTCGGATCTTCCCGTCGGATCGCATGAAGTATATGGACACCTACAACGCTTCGGAGGGCTTTTTTGCCATCCAGAACGATCCGAAGAGTGACGATATGCTGTTGATGCTCGATTATGGGGTCTATTACGAATTTCTGCCGGTTTCGTCGTTGGGCGATCCGTCCAAAGCGGTGCCTCTCGAAGGGGTACAGACGGGTGTCAATTATGCGATGATCATTACGACAAGCAATGGCCTGTGGCGTTATCAGATTGGTGATACCGTTGAATTTACCTCGATCGCTCCGTACAAGATCCGAATTACCGGAAGAACAAAGTTGTACATCAATGCCTTTGGTGAGGAGCTGATTATTGATAATGCTGAGACGGCCCTGCATCGGGTTTGTGCCGAGACAGGGGCGTTGGTTACCGATTATACGGTCGGACCGATCTATATGGGTGATCGGAGCAAAGGATCGCATCAATGGTTGATCGAATTTAGCAAGGCGCCGGCCGATATTGAGCAGTTTACCGATCTGTTGGATCGGGCGCTGCAGCAGGTCAATTCCGACTATGAGGCTAAACGGTTCCGGGATACGACTTTGTTGCGTCCGACGGTGACGGTACTGCCCGAAGGGAGCTTCTACCGTTGGATGGCAAAGTGGGTGGACAAAACAAGGTTCCCCGCCTCTACAACGACCGTACCTATATCGATCAACTGCTTTCGATGTAGAGGGCGATCTATGACACCGTAGGGGTATGGATAACTTTTTTAAGGGGTTCTGATCATAAATGTTCTCCTGATGTGGGCAGCGTAAAGGCTGATGAGGTGCGGAAAGTTTTTCGTATTTCAAGCGATGATATTTCAGCAAAATAATTTCCAGCGATTATTAAGGTTGGATGAATGATCTTCTTGGAAGGTCAATAAAAATAAGAGTGAGTTGATGAAAAAGATAGTGGTGCTTGACGGCTATGCGATGAATCCGGGAGATCTGTCGTTTGCAGGTCTTGAGGCGTTGGGCAATTGTACGGTATATGATTTTACCCGTCCCGAGGAGGTGATCCCTCGGGCACAAGAGGCTGAGATGGTATTGACCAACAAAACGCGTTTGACGGCAGAGTCGATCGCTGCTCTGCCCAAGCTGGAGTATATCGGGGTGTTGGCGACGGGGTATAACAATGTCGATATCGAGGCGGCTCGCCAAAGGGGTATTGTTGTATCCAATGTACCGGCGTACAGTACCGCGTCGGTGGCTCAGTTGGCTTTTGCGCACATCTTGAACATTACGATGCAGGTTCAACATCACTCCGAAGAGGTACACAAGGGGCGTTGGGAGCACAATCGTGATTTCTGTTTTTGGGACAATACGTTGATCGAGTTGGAGGGAAAAACGATCGGTCTGGTTGGATTCGGACATACCGGTCAGGCGACGGCAGCCATTGCGCTCGGGTTTGGGATGAAGGTGTTGGCTTATACCTCCAAACCGCAAGACAGGTTACCCGAAGGGGTGCGTTCCGTCTCGATGGATGAACTGTTCCGCAGCAGTGATATTGTGAGCCTCCACTGTCCGTTGACCCCTGACACGCGAGGATTGGTCAATGCTGAACGTATCGCACAAATGAAACCCACGGCGATTTTGATTAATACGAGTCGTGGTCCGGTGGTGGATGAGCGAGCACTAGCCGATGCCCTGAACGCCGGACGGTTGTATGCAGCGGGGGTAGATGTGCTCTCCAGTGAGCCACCCAAGGAGGATAATCCGTTGTTGACCGCCAAGAACTGTTACATTACGCCGCATATTGCCTGGGCTACCAAAGAGGCCCGGGAGCGGTTGATGGCCATCACGACTGAGAATGTGCGGGCCTTCTTGGCCGGGCATCCGATCAACGATGTGACGCGTAAATAACCACATAAATCCCTTGCTATGGCTATGGAGCAGACCGAGAAAAAGAGCTTGCGATCGATGATTATGCTGGGTCCGGCACATCCGTTCCGGGGTGGGTTGGCGGCGTTCAACCAGACGCTGACCCGGACTTTTCAACGGATGGGGATCTCGTGTCGGATGTTTACGTTTACCACGCAATATCCGTCGTTGCTCTTTCCGGGTACCACCCAATATACCGATGATCCGGCTCCCGAAGGGCTCGATATCACCCGGGAATTGAGCAGTATTAATCCGTTTACCTGGATTCGGACCGGTTTGAAGGTGCGTCGTTTGCGTCCCGACGTGTTGATCGTACGTTATTGGATTCCGGTGATGGCTCCGGCGTTCGGTACCGTGTGCCGGATTGCACGGCGGGGAGGGGTCCGTACGTTGGCACTGCTGGATAATGTGATTCCCCACGAAAAACGGCCTTTTGATTCGTTGTTGACCCGTTATTTCGTCTCGTCGATCGATGGGTTTATCTATATGTCGGAGCAGGTGCATCAGGATCTGCGTCTGTTCACCCAGACCAAACCGGCCCTCTTTTCTCCGCACCCAATGTGGAGCAACTACGGGGATCCGATGCCACGCGAGCAGGCGTGTGCCGCTTTGGGGTTGGATCCGTCATTGCACTATACGATGTTTTTTGGGTATATCCGCGATTACAAAGGGCTTGACCTGCTGCTCGATGCTTGGGCTGAACTGATGAACCATGGGAAACTCGAAAATCATCGCTTGATTGTGGCAGGCGAGTATTATAGCGGTAAGGAGCGTTATGCCGAACAGATTGCACGTTTGGGCATTGGCGACAAGTTGGTGATGATGGATCGCTATATTGCGGATCGGGAGGTGGCTCAGCTCTTTTCGGCCGTCGATCTGGTGGTGCAGCCCTATCGGCATGCGACGCAGAGCGGTGTGACACAGGTGGCCTATTGGTTTGATGTACCGATGGTGGTGACTGATGTGGGTGGTCTGCGGGAGATTGTCTCCGACGGTGAGGTGGGTTATGTGACTGAACCCGATCCGAAGGCGATTGCCGCCGCAATCGATCGTTTTTATCGTGAAGAGAAAGGTGCGGAATTCCGCGCCAATATCTTACGTTTCCGGGAGCGATTTACCTGGCAACGGATGGCCGATAATTTTATTGAGCTTTTCCGTAAGGTTTCTGCCGGCGATCGGTAGGTTTGGAGACGACGGCCAGTTTTGGTTCGGCTTGCATATTTGGGTGCAGAACCGATGCATCGGAGGGGGTGGGTACGGTTCGGTTCAGACGAGCCAGACATCCCAGCATGCAGAGAGCGCAACCGAGAATAAGCAGAGCGGCTGGGATGAAGATATTGCCCAAACCTGCTATTGGGGAGAGGAGGCCACCGAGCAGGAATTGCAGGGCCCCGAGCAGTGCGGAGGCTTTTCCGGCACGTTCCCGTTCACAATCCATGGCCAGAGAGGTTGAGGTGGGCAGGATGATGCCCATCAACAACAAGGTGAGGAACAGAGCTGTTTCGACCCAAACGATGGGTAGTTCGGCAATCAGGAAGCCGGCCAGAATTACACCCATGGTGCAGAATCCCCGTATACCCCGTTTTACGGCCACTTCAGGGCGCCCAAAGTGAGGGGCCAACAATCCGCCGCACATGATTCCGATTGCGTTGAGGCCGAAGATGAGGCTATATCCCAGCGGGCTGATGCCGTATGCAATCTGGAAGATGAAGGGTGAAGCAGCGATGTAGGAGAACATCACGCCCATTGCGAAGGTTTGGATGAGCAGATAGAGTACATAGGTCCGATTCCGGAAGAGGGGGATGAACGATTTAAAGATGGGTTGTCTTGGGCCGGTCAGACGTTGTGCTGAGGGTAGAGATTCGCGAAATTGGAATCCGGCGGCTACCAGAAGCAGACCTAAAACGAATAGCAGAATAAAAATTCCGTGCCAGTCGGTCACTTTCATGATCAGGCCACCGACTACCGGGGCCGCGACGGGAGCAATTCCTTGAATCGGTACCAGAATTGAGAAGAAGCGAGCCAATTCGTCGCCTTCGTATAGGTCTGTTGCGATAGATTTGGAGAGTACGAGGCTCCCGGCTCCGGCTACACCTTGGATCAGGCGGGAAGCGATGAACCAGCCGATCGTTGGAGCGAAGATGCAACCAGCTGTAGCGATCAAAAAGAGTAGCAGTGAAGCGAGTAGAGGACGTTTCCGACCGTAACGGTCACTGAGGGGGCCTACTACAAGCTGTCCCAGTGCCAGTCCCACCATGCAGACGGTAAGACTCAATTGTACCATTGAGGGAGTGGTGTTGAAATCGCTGTTGAGTTCAGGGAGGGCTGGCAGGTAAAAATCGGTGACGAATGGACCGAATGCTGAGAGCATGCCCAGTATAATATACAGATACAGAGTCGAATTGCGGGATTTCATGTTGAGTATTTATTTCGACAGCAAAGGTCAAAATAAATCCCGAGGAGAGATGTTCTGATCGTTTTTGATCATGTACTTATCGGCTTATTTCCGTTTTAAAGCATCGTTTTTTATCGTATTTTTGACTTCATTAAAAAGAAGAAATAGTTGTGTTAGAAGCAGTAGATCATACATTACCCGCCAATCATTTTCGTATTTTACCGATTGGATCTTATTGTTTGGGGACGATGCCGTTTGATTCCGATTTTCAATGGGAAGGTATCGTTTTGTTGTTGTGTTTGGATGGGGAGGCTACCATTCGCATCAGTGGGCAAACTTATGAGTTGTATAAAAATCGGCTCTGTTGTGTGATGCCGTTGCATGTGGCCGAATTGCATCCTTCTGATTTGTTTCGGGTTGCTGCCGTAGCTTTTACATTTGAATTACTGGCAGATTTTCCCTTAGCGATCAAACCTGATTTGGCTGATCGCATGACAGAAACTCCTTGTGTGGATTTGACTGACGAGCAGGTGGATATCTTTACTCGGTATCATGAATTATTGTATCTACAATATTGTCGGCGAGAGCATCCGTCGCGTTTGGCGGTTGTACAGTCTTTGGTGTTTTCGTTGCTTGCAGAAGTGGGATATGTCTATTCGTTTCAGGGGGTTGTTCCATCGCGGAATCGTCAGGAGAAGATTGTCAACGAGCTCTTTTCGTTGTTGCATGCACACCATTGTCAGCACAAGGATGCGACCTTCTATGCGGAGAAGATCTGTCTGACTCCGAAGTATCTCTCGCATGTGGTGAAGCAGGTCACGGGACGAACGTTATATGATTGGATCACATTTTTCGTGATGAAGGATGCCAAGCGGTTGTTGCAGGCGACTGATTTGAACGTCAGTGAGATTGCGGATCGGTTGGGCTTTTCGAACTCCTCATTTTTCGGGCGCTATTTTAAGAAAAATGCGGGCATGACCCCGTTGGCTTTTCGGCAGGCTTCGCTCAGCGAGCGATAGGCACAGGGTCCGAGAGAATGCACCGGACGTGTCATCCGTAAGCGCCGAATTACTCTGTTGTGCTGTTTGGGGTTGTGGGCGAAGATTTCAGCTCAAGGAATAGGCAAGGTGTGTAATTGTTCCGGGGGGAGGGTGCTATTCGGTGAAAGTTCCCGGACGTTGTCTTGGGAATGGAATTTGTTATCTTCTTGATGCCGATCTCAGAGTTCGAGAATTGGTAAATTCAATTCGGGAAAGCCTTTAGGAAGGCACACGCGCGGGACGAAGCGGGTGTGTATGCGGCATGGAAATTCGCGAAAAAATGTTATTTTTGTGATAATCAAATCCTCCGTCTGGATGGACCGGGCATTGGGAGGGATTTGGCAACTGCCTAAATTATAGATCATGTATATTGCCATTGCCGGAAATATCGGTTCGGGGAAGACCTCTCTGACTGAAATCCTTGCCAACCGCACCGGTGCGCGGGCCTATTACGAGGATAGCGATAATCCCTATATCGGTGACTTCTACGATGATATGAACCGTTGGTCGTTCAATCTGCAGATCTATTTTTTGGGACAGCGGATTCGGGAGGCGAAGACGATTCTCTCCGAGGGGACCGATTTGGTGCAGGATCGAACGATATATGAGGATGCCTACATTTTTGCCACGAATCTGCATGAGTTGGGGTTAATGTCTTCGCGGGATTTCAATACCTACATGAAGATTTTCGATCTTTCGAACGGATTGATCCGTACGCCCGATCTGTTGGTCTATCTCAAGGCGAGTGTGCCGACGCTGATACGTCAGATTAAAAAGCGTGGGCGGGTCTATGAGGCGAGTATCCAGGAGGAGTATCTCGAACAGCTTAATCGTAAGTATGAGGAGTGGATCAACACGATTTACGAGGGAGAGGTCTTTACCATTGATGTGGATACCTGCAATTTTATTGAGGATCCGACGGTATTGGATGGTCTGATGAACCGTATTGCGGAATTTAAAGCGCAGGGACGCTGATGGCCAAACGATCTGCTTCGCGCCGTTCACGAACGGCTTTTTCCAAAAGTGCATTTACGACTGGCCGTGTCAAATCGTCGGTTGGCCCTTCAGGAGTTTCAGCTGAACAGAGTGGTGTCCGGCCCCAATTGCCGGACGATTTTTGTCAGGCTATGGAGGCCCAATTGGGTGTGACCGAGACCCAGGCTCTGTGTGCAGCGCTCGAGACCGTTTCTCCGGTCTCCGTACGGTTTAATCCCTATAAAGTTGCTTTGTCGGTAGCGGACGCCCAGGGTGTCTCGACAACGGTCTCCGAGACGTGTGGTCCTACGGACCTCTCGGTTGGGGATCTGTCGGCATGCGTTGCTGTACCGACTTCGGAGAGCGAGAAAGCAAATGCAGCAGAGGGGACGGAGGCTGTCGGCTGCACGGTATGGCCGGATCAGCTGCGGGGTCATGAGGTGCTGTGGTGTCCGGAAGGCTACTATTTGCCGGAACGACCTTCGTTTACATTGGATCCGGTCTTTCACGCCGGAGGATACTATGTCCAGGAGGCTGGATCGATGTTCATTGGGCAGATTTTCCGTCAGTTGTATGGCTCGAATCGGGATCATGCTTTGCGGGTGCTCGATCTATGTGCCGCTCCCGGAGGCAAGACGACGCTGCTTTCGACGTTGGTGGGCGAATCGGGTTTGGTGGTTGCCAACGAGGTGATTCGTCAGCGGGCGGCTACACTGGTCGATAATGTTCGGAAATGGGGATTGGGCAATACGGTGGTGACCAACAACGATCCGTCACATTTTGCCGCTTTTCGACACTATTTTGATCTGGTGTTGGTCGATGCGCCCTGTTCGGGCGAAGGAATGTTCCGCAAGACACCTGAGGCGCGGACGGAGTGGAGTGTCGCGAATGTCAATCTGTGCGCCGCCCGCAGCAGGCGTATTCTCAGTGACGTTTGGGAAACACTCAAACCGGGTGGTATCTTGATATACAGTACTTGTACCTTCAACTGTCAAGAGGACGAAGAGACGGTGAAATGGCTGGTTGAGGAGTATGGTTGCGAATCGGTCACCGTAACAGCCGATCCGGCCTGGGGTATTGTGCAGGGAGAGGTCGCAGGTTGTCCTACGTTTCACTTCTTTCCGCATCGGGTGCAGGCCGAGGGCTTTTTTGCAGCGGTTTTGCGCAAGCCGGATGAACGGTCGAGAAGTCAGGCTCCCAAAGCCCGAAAGGCGATCTTCAGCGCTTTGTCTCGTCGGGAGGAGGTGGCGGTATCCTCCTGGTTTGCCCACCCCGAACGAATGACTTTCCAACGGGTCGGGGATAATATTCATGCCTATTTTGCTCAGCAGTGGTCTGCGATCAAGGAGCTCTCGGAGAGCCTCTCGGTACTCTATTCGGGGGTGCTGTGCGGACAGCTGTTTGGGGAGAAGTTGCGTCCGGAGCATCCGTTGGCCCTGTTTTATGGGTTATCGAGGGAGCAATTGGCTGTGACAGAGCTTCCGCTGGAAGAGGCGGTGAGCTATCTGCGCAAGACGGATCTGCTGGCCGATTGGTTTCAGGAGGGGATCAATCTGGTCACCTACCGTGGATTGGCGTTGGGTTGGATCAAACGGATCGGCAACCGCTGCAACAATATGTATCCGAAGGAGCTTCGGATTGTCAATCTTTAATCTTTGAAAAATCTTAGTACCTTTGTCAGGTATGGCCAATATTCGTAACATAGAGACCGATCTCGAATTTGAGAATAAGATCCGTCCGCAGGAGCTCTCCTCGTTTAGCGGGCAGGATAAGATTGTCGATAACCTGAAGGTCTTTATTCAGGCGGCCAAGATGCGGGATGAGGCTCTCGATCATGTTTTGCTGCATGGGCCTCCGGGTCTGGGCAAGACGACATTGGCCAATATTATCAGCCACGAGATGGGGGCTTCGCTGAAGATGACCTCCGGGCCGGTCCTCGATAAGCCGGGAGATTTGGCCGGGTTGCTGACCAATCTCGAAGCGGGGGATATTCTTTTTATCGATGAGATCCATCGGCTCAGCCCGATTGTTGAGGAGTATCTCTACTCGGCGATGGAGGATTACAAGATCGACATTATGCTCGACAAGGGACCCAGTGCCCGGTCAATCCAGATCGAGTTGAACCCCTTTACGTTGGTGGGGGCAACGACCCGCAGCGGTTTATTGACCAGTCCTTTGCGTGCACGTTTCGGAATCCAGTGCCATTTGGAATATTACGATAGCGATGTCTTGGCGGGTATTATTCGTCGTTCGGCCTCGATTCTCGATGTGCCGATTGATGACCAGGCGGCCCAGGAGATTGCACTGCGTAGCCGTGGCACGCCACGTATTGCCAATGCGCTGTTGCGTCGCGTGCGCGATTTTGCGATGGTCAAGGGAAAGGGTCGTATCACACTGGATATTACCCGTTTTGCACTTGAGGCGTTGAATATCGACTCCCGCGGGCTCGACCAGATGGATAATAAGATTCTCAGTACAATTATCCACAAGTTCAATGGAGGTCCGGTCGGATTGGGTACCATTGCGACGGCGGTGGGCGAGGATGCCGGTACAATCGAGGAGGTTTACGAGCCGTTCCTGATTAAGGAGGGTTTCCTGAAACGCACCCCGCGTGGACGTGAAGCTACAGCGTTGGCCTATTCGCATTTGGGGGTGCTGTTGCCGGAGCGTCAAGAGACA
>OBAI01002368.1_pt1 | contig 12008 bp, 4 predicted proteins | sample 1517461 | NCBI WGS metagenome assembly OBAI01 (sample SAMN04571696, study PRJEB22368) | human gut metagenome | biome: human gut; material: stool | host: Homo sapiens | place: Luxembourg | collected 2012-06-29
CACATTGGCATAATCCCCGTCCTGATAATATCCGGTATTCTTTATGAGTTCGTTTTTATATGCGTCACCTACTTCTTTCGCAGCGCTCATAGCCTGTTCCAAGAACCAGTTGCTTTGGGCATCTATGCTTCCCTGCGGGAACTGGTAGCCAGCATTATAATCTTTTCCCTTGCCGGGCCATCCCTCACCACCGGGAACAAAAGCAGAACCTTTGAAGTATTTCAACCATGTGCCCTCGTAAAGAGCGACACGGCTTTTCAACAGCATTACCGAATTGTAGTTCAGGCGGGTGGTAGCAATATCATTACCCTGCATATAGCTGGCAGCTTTGTCAAGATCGGATAGGATGAAACGGGCTACACTGTCCCGCGGCATGCGCTTGCTAGCCTCTATTAATTCCTCGCGATTATCATTGAGAGGTTCTGTTATGACAGGGAAATCACCGAATTTCTGATAAAGCCTGAAATACTCGATAGCCCGAAGGGCATACATTTCTCCTATCAAGTGCTTGATATTCTTCAATGTTCCAGTAATCGTATTTTCTGCACCATCAACATCGTTGCCATAACGGGGCATGACGAAGTTAAGGAATGCGTTGATTCGGTAGATGTCAGCGAAATCCCAGTTGGAATTGTCTTGGGCTACCCGCCAGCCACCGTTATAGTAACGTTCGGGAGCAGTTTCGGGTATTTGATCATCGGTAATGTCCACTTCAGTCTTAGGGTCATAATACCCTTTGCTCATAAGAGTGAATACACTCTCGTAGCTTTTCAGTGTGTAAGCTTCAAGTTGGGATTCAGTCTTGAAGTAGGCTTCTGGTGGAATGGTCGATGAAGGTTCCCTATCCAGATAATCGTCGCATGAGCAAAAACCGACGGTAATCAGCAATGCGAAAAAGAGGTTATATAAAGTTTTCATATTCGATAGATAAGTTATATGGTTATTTTTTAGAAAGTGACATTCAGCCCGCACGACCAGGTGCGTGATAGAGGATAGGCATTACCTCCGACACCGCCGGAACAGGTTTCCGGGTCAAAGAGCTTGCTAAGAGAAGTTATGGTGAATACATTCTCTGCCGAGACAAATATGCGGCATTTTGAAATACCAGCGTTTTCTGTCCATGCTTTAGGCAGTGTATAGCCCAGTTGAAGGTTTTTCAATCTGACATAAGCTGCATTCTGCATATATCGGCTCTGTATGTACTGGTTTTTGTATCCTTTTTCGTTGTTGAAAAGAGGGCGCGGGTAATAACTGTCAAGATTAGCAGAGAGTTTGTGCTCGTCAAGACCGCTTTCTTCGGCGCGGAAATAATCTTGGTGTTGGGTATATCCGATAATCCAGCTTTCCCCTTGATTACCCGGTACACCCCAGAACATTTGTCCCGGTCCCCACGATGTGCTGTGGTTCATGATACTGTTGCCTGCCGGCCAGAAGTCATGTTTCAGAACCCCCTGCCAGTACGCCCGGATGTCAAAGCCCTTCCATGAAGCATTCATATCAAGGCTAAAGAAGAAGTGAGGATTACTGTCTCCCAGGATTTTTAAGTCGCCATGGTCACTCGTAGTCATGGCACCCGGTGAAATCTGACCGTCTCCATTGAGGTCTTTATACATAATATCGCCGGCACTCCAGTTGTCGCCTATTGCGCTCTGACCGCCGTTAGGCAAGGAGGCGAGGTGTGCGTTCATTTCCTCTTGGCTTTTGGCTATGCCGATAGTCTCATATCCCCAGATAGTGTTAATTTTGTATCCTGATACATATTGCCAGGGATAATATGTATTGGAGCTGTAAAACGACCCTGTCATGTTGCCTGGATAGCTGTCAATATAGGTTTGCTGGTCGGACAGTGAGAGTGTCACACCATAGTTGAAACCGCAGCGCAGTCTGTCTCTCCATGAAATCTGAAGCTCCCAGCCGCGGGTCTTTAGGTCACAGTTGTTGGTTTTGGGCGAGGATACGCCGAGAGTGGCAGGCAGTTCGGGAGCCGGTCCTACCATGTCTTCCGTGCGACGAACGAAGTAATCGAAATATCCGGTAAGCCGGTTATTAAAGAAAGCATAGTCGATACCTACGTTCCATGTCTTCACTTTTTCCCATGTCAAGGCGGAACTTACAAGTGAACCGATGCTTGATGTATTGGGAGCTGTGCCGCCATTCAACCACTGACCGTTGAGGACTCCTATTGACATACTACGGTAAGTGGGATACCAGCCGGAGGTATTTTGGTTGCCGAGAACGCCATACGAGGTACGGAGTTTTAGTTGGTCTATTGTCTTTTTTAAATTACCGAAGAAAGGTTCTTCGGCAATATTCCAACCGGCGGAGAACGAAGGAGAGAGTTGCCAACGGTTACCTCTGCGGAAACGGGAAGTACCGTCATAGCGTAAGTTACCCTCTACCAGATAACGGCTCTTGTAGTCATAATTCAGACGCCCGAAAAAACCGGCGGTTGCCCAATCCCAGCTATAGCCTTTCACTTCGCTGCCTATATCGGCATCCTTGCTGTTCTTTCCGGTTGTAAGGTCGAATTCCGTTCTGTCAGGATCTTGGAAGCCATATTTCTTCGCATTGAAATCATGGCGTTTGGTATTCTCTGTCTGAAATCCGCCCATTATTTTCATATGATGGCTGTCGTTGAATGTATGCGAATAGGTGCTGTGAATGTTCAAGTTCAAATAATTGTTTTGCAGATATTCCTCTTTCAGATATTCGTTCTTGCCGCTTGCGCTGTTAACTGCTGTCGCTACTCCCGTCGGACCATATTGATAGGCTGTCAGTCGACTTTCTTTGTTATTTTGGTGCTGGATATTGTAGTTTAGTTCTACATTAGTCACCCAGTTTTTGATTGGCTCTATGATAGCTGAGGCTTGATAATAGAACCGGTCGGTGCGCTTGTTAGTTTCGCCACCGTCACGCAGTTGCAGTGCCGGAGAGTAATATAAGTTTCCATTAGTGTCGTAGAGTGCCTGATAGGGGCGTGCGGTTTGTATCAACTGGATATAGAATGTGTTGCCGTGGTCGAAATAAGTAGGACGGAATACGTCATTACGGGTAAAACGTGTTGATAAACTCAACTTCAGCCACTTTGTTACCTTTGCGGAAACTTTGGCAGTAGCATTGAAACGGTGTATACCGTCATCACCGAAGTTTAGCAGACCGCCTTGGTCGAGATAATTGAAAGAAGTGTAATAGGTTATATTCTTAGAACCGCCTGTGACGGACACATTGTGTTCTTGCGAGAAGACATTATCGTTGTATATTTCATGTAGGAAATCATTGTTAAAATAAGATGTTCCGTCCCATGCGTCGGGATTCGACGAACTGGCTTTCCAACCTTCACCGGTTCCCGCCTGATAATCGAGCATACTTTGCAAGGCAGCGTCATTGAAACGCACACTCTTGCTGCTATTTAACCGTGCCTGATTGTAATAAAGGGCAAAGTTGTAGGAATCCATTGTATGTGCCAGATTTATCGGGCTGGAAAAACGGAAACTATTGTTGTAATTTACAGTCGCTTTTCCTTCCTTGCCGCTTTTAGTGGTTATAAGCACGACGCCGAAAGGAGCACGCGAACCATAGATACTGGATGCGGCAGCATCTTTTAATACACTGACTGTTGCTATGTCTTGGGGATTGACGGTATTTATGTCTCCTTCCATCCCGTCGATGAGTATAAGTGGCGAACCGCTTGAACCGTCACCTATGGTTCCTACACCACGTATGGAAATATTCATGTCTTGGTCGAGAGCGCCTGTATTAGTACTAATGTCGAGTCCCGGAACCATTCCCTGTAATGCTTGCGTGGCGGACGCAACCGGACGGGCTTCCAGTTCCTTGGCGCTGGCAACTCCCACAGAACCGGTCAGGTTCACTTTCTTTTGTGTACCGAAGCCGACAATAACGACTTCGTCCAGCATTTCGGAATTGTCTTTCAACAGCACATTGACCGGCTTGCCTGCAACTGCCGTGACCTCTTGTGTTTTATATCCTATATAAGAAATGACCAGAACTGCACCAGGTTTCACTGAAAGAGAGAACTTTCCATTCATGTCGGTAATAGTTCCGTTTCTGCTATTCCCTTTTTCTACAATGCTTGCGCCGATTATCGGTCCCATGGCGTCGTTTACCGTTCCCGAAATCTTGACTTGTTGTTGGGGCGTTTCCACGTTGGCCGTTTCACTGTTCCTGGCATACACTGTAAGAGGATGTCCGACGATAAAGCCGGAACATAGCAGTAGTGCTGCCAATGCTTTCCGATTGTTTCTGAATAAATCTGATTTCATTGTTTTTCTCTTTTAAAGTTGAACAAAAGTCTATGAGCCGCTCTTGCGACCTCGCTCTTGTGTAGCGATATGCAAATGTAAGCGGATTGCAACTGATGAAAGGGGGACAAAACATTCAATAGACATGGATAAATAGTTCTTGAACTATTAGCCATATTCATTGAATGATTTGTCATCCTTCTACGGATTATATTATTCCATCAGTTGCAGTTCATCGATATGCCCAGCTCCGTTCCAAGTCGTTTCCAAACGAATAATATTATTAGTTCCTTGATTGAGTTTCACCTTTATCGATATATATTGATATTTATTCCAGGCCCCCGTGATCGGAAGATTAATGCGCTTCTTCTCACCGTTAACCACTATCCAAGGGTTACCATTTACTTTTGTTGCATTGGCATAACGTATACGGATTGTTTTCTCACCTCCCTGTCTACCGTCTACTTTTGTCCATTCAGCATATCCTCCGGCAAGAGGGAAATTTAGATAACCGTTACCGGAGAAACCGATACCATTCTCTATATCTGCTTCAATAGATACACCCCCTCCGAAGTTAGCAAGTTCAGCGGGATAGATGGTGGCAGGCTGTGGCTGGGATGTCTTTCGTAGCAACCGGGCAGTTTGTCCGGCGGCAAGAGTCACGGAAATAGTCCTTCTTTTTTTATCTGCATGAAGTTTTATATTCTTTTCGTTTGTCCAAAGATTGTTGGCATCAAGATATCCTTGATTTGCAGAGGCAATCTCCAGCGATTCGTTCCAGGAAAATACGCCCCCTTTGGTAGTGGTTAGTATAATTTCATCGGCGCCACGGATAATGGTGAGGGCTTGCGAGTTTATGTAGGACGGTTTGAAGGAGATATCTTCCACTCCAATAGTGGGCATTAATGATTCTCCTCGCCAGTTGTGTACAAAAAGCCCGTAGCCATTGGAATTGAGTGCTATGTCAGTCATAACTCCGTTTAACATCGTGTTCACTAGCTTTACATCTTCTTCGATATATTTGCTGCGTGGGCGAAAATGCATGGATTCGTCTTTCACAAAAATGCCACGTCCGTCGGGACCGCAGAGTTCATAATAATCAAAAGCTATATTTCCCGATAAAGCGGCGAGTTGTAATTGTGCGATGTTGGACATTTCGGCACCCGCTTCCATAATCATACGGTAGTTCTTTCCCATATAAGGTATGCAGGTGCGCATACTATTTATATAGTTGTCCATGGCTTCGGGGGTACTGCAATAGTTATCGATCCCTACAAAGTCAATGTATGTGCCGGTGGTAGACCGTAGTTGTTCATTACTGTAAAGAACAGAATATAAATCGGCAAAAGTACAATTCATCCGTGTCCAGACAGAGTAAGGAGACTCTTTTACACCACGTCCCAGTTCATTCATATATTCTACAATGGTGGATGAAGGGAAGCTGCGGACTTCATTATTTAGCTGAATACCTATCACCGTATGTTTTAAACCGTTCTCTATATCCCATTGGGCTATATGTCTCATTACTCTGTTTAAAACAAATGCTTCTCTGGCTCTTAGCTTTTTATCTTCAAGATCTAACGTATAATCTGAAATATCACGGCGGATGATGTAGTCGCTGGTTGTCTCTTTGGAACTTCCCTTAGTTGAGAAAGATTCGAAATCACCGGCTTTTGGAGAGTACATCACATAATTCGGTGTACGTAGTTGGTCAGGTTTTAACCATTGAACGTGACCGCCACTGTTTTGTCCGAACCACAATAGTTCTACTTTGAAGTTATATTTTTGTGCCATTCCAAGATAAAGATCGAGGGTGCTCCAGTCGAATTTATCTTTTTCCGGCTCTACTTCCACCCAATGAATAGGTATAGAGAGAGTATTGAATCCTAATGGAACTGTTTGTTCGAGCAACTTTTCGCAAGTTGCCATATCCCATCCCCAACGATAGCGTAACTTGTCGAAACGTACTTGTACATTAATCATATAAAAGGGTTTATCATCTACTCGTAATACGTATTTTTGTGAATTGGAAAGAGAGGTATCTACATAAGAGATGACTTTTCTTTGCGAAATATCCTCCTTGGATATTGCAGCAAAGGGAAATGACAACAGGAGTAGTAGAGTGATAAATTTGAAATAACTTCTTGTGTTTTCAACAGATTTTCTTTTCATGATACTTCTTGGTTTATTTTTCAGTAAAGACATACGCAAAAGTAATGCTTTCCGATGGATTGGATAGAGGTATATTGTTCAATTGACCGGGTAAATTAAGCAAAATAACTGTTGAGAGCATCTTAAATAGAGAATTATTGTATTTTTGTTGGGGAGCAAACTTATAATCTTATCAATTATGCGCACACACATACATTTCTTACTTTTATTTTGCATGCTGTTCTATTGTGTAGATGGCGTAGCACAACCCTATACGTTACGGCATCTTGGCGTTGAGGACGGATTGTCTAATAACTATGTCCGGGATATTGTGCAGGACAAGCAGGGTTGTATCTGGATAGCGACAGAATTGGGATTAAACCGTTTTGACGGATGTAACTTTACCATTTATAAAAGCAATAACTCACAATTGAGCAGTGATGCATTAAATGTATTGTTATACGATGAAACAGAGAATGTCCTATGGATTGGAGGCAAATTTCCAGGTGTCAGTAAGTTGGATTGTTCTACCTATAAATTTGAAGATAACCGAGGACAGCAAGGGGAGAAAATAGAGAATATAGTGCATCTTTCACACGCTGCAAATGGAGAAGGGATATGGATAACTCCACATAATGGCGCCATTACTTATTATGATAAAAAGGCCAGAGTCTTTACCTCTCTTTCCGATATGGGTATCAAAATGTCTGTTTTATCCAACTGGTGTACCTATGATGATGGAGAAGGGCATCTTTATATAGGGCATGCGCAAGGAGGTATGAGTATTGTAGATTTGAAGATTAAAACGGTCCGTACTCTTGGTAATAAACCAAAAGACTCACAAAGTCTGCCGGGCAACAGTGTATATTCTATTTATAAAGACCATTTGGAAAATATCTGGGTAGGGACTAATCGTGGGCTTGGATTATTTAATCCGAAAACGGAAGAATTTACCGTTTTCCGACATGAATATGGAAACCCCATGTCTTTGATTGCCGATCACATTTATGATATCAAGGAGATGAATGATGGAACATTATGGATAACCAGTGACATTGGTGGTATAAGTATTTTGGACTTACATAGCATTACTTTTAAAAATCCGGAGAATGTACAGTTTTACAATATAACAGCCGATAATAGTAAAAATGGAGTTTCGTCGGGTAATATTCGTAAATTATTGCAAGACTCTTTTGGAAATATATGGATTGGCAATTATAGTAGCGGGGTGGATTTTATCAGTCATACCCAACCCGTTTTCCATGTATTGCATTACATGACTGAACGGGGAAATATATTGAAGCATAAACCTGTTTGGGGATTATGTAAGGATGAAAAAGGACAAGTATGGCTGGGGGGCGAGAATGAAGTGAGCTTATTCAGAGGCAACACGTTAGTGAAGAGTTTTGATGTTACAGGTTATTTATCAAGACCTTATGGGCAGGTCTTTTCTATTACAAGTGTCGGGAATGGTACGTTGTTGCTTGGTATATATGATGACGGTTTACTAAAGTTTGATACGCAGAATAATCATATTGAGCGAATTCCGCTGGATATGGAGAATGTAGATATTATAACCTTTTTTAAAGAGACTGATGAAAAAATATGGATAGGTGCTGAATATGGCGTATATAGTTATCATAATGGCATGCTTCGCAAAGAGGAGGAAATTAACCAGCAATTGCCTGACAAGTCTGTATATGGAATTCTTCGTGACCGGCAGGGTAAGTTGTGGGTAGGAACCTATAGTGGTGGGATTGCCATCTTCAACAATCGTGACCGGTTAGTGGCTAATCTGAATACCGACAATAGGTTCTGTTCTAATGCAATTAATAATCTATATATGGATCGGGAAGGAGGAGTATGGATAGCTACTCGTAAAGGCTTGGGTTATGTTAAAGATACGGGTAGTCCGGAGAAGTTCGAAATATATGATTATGAGCATGGTCTTGAAGATACGTTTGTGCGTACGATTCAAGAGGATACTTTAGGAAATATATGGCTTAGTACTAATGATGGGATTTCTTACTGGAATAAAGAAAAGCAAAAATTTGAGAATTATGACTATCGCGATGGAATTCCTATGGGCAATTTTATTGAAGGCTCTGCTTGTTGTACCGAGGATGGCACACTTTATTTTGGCTCATTGAACGGAGTCTGTTATTTTAATCCTGTCAACCTGATAGGGGAGCGGCAAGTAGCTTCAGTACAAATTATTGAATGTAAAAGTTTGGATAATCAGATAGAAAACCGTAGGGGGGAAACTGTCATTCTTACTTCTGATGGGCGGATCGAGCTTCCTTATAATCGGAATTCATTCCGAATTTCTTTTTCCGTTCCCGATTATTCGCAAAATCAACAGGTGGAATATGCCTATATGATGGAGGGCCTGACAAATACATGGGTGAATACTTTAGATGAGAATCAAGTTACTTTTCGAAATATATCTCCCGGAGAGTATACATTTAAAATTAAGGCACGATTGCGAAATCAACAATGGGACGATAATCATTTGGCGACCGTGAGAGTATATATTCACCCTCCTTTATGGTTGACATGGTATGCTAAAGTTTTCTATGCATTATTTGTAGTGTTGGCGGTGTTCGTTTGGCTGCGCTTTTATAAACGTAAACTGTTATTGGAGAGTTCGCTTGAACTGGAAAAGAAGAAGAATCAGAATGAGCAAGAACTCAATAACGAACGTTTACGCTTTTATACTAACATAACCCATGAATTGCGTACGCCGTTGACATTGATATTAGGCCCGTTGGAGGATTTGATAAATGACCCTAAATTACCAGATTTTTATAATAATAAGATAAAGATTATTCATGGTAGTGCTCTAAGGTTACTAAACTTGATAAATCAAATATTGGATTTCCGTAAGACAGAAACACAAAATCGTAAACTGGCGGTGGCAAAAGGAAATTTGAGCAGCCTGGTCACTGAAATAGGGTTACGCTATAAGGAACTGAATAGAAATGAAAAGGTACAGTTTCATGTTTGTATCGAGACGGAGGATGTCAGACTCTATTTTGATTCAGACGTAATATCTACTATCCTGAATAATTTATTAAGTAATGCATTAAAGTATACCCCGGAGGGAGAAATAAATCTGATCATGCGTTCTGTGCATGAAGAAGATAACACATATACGGAGATTATCGTAAGCGATACAGGATATGGTATTGATGCACAGGCACTTCCTCATATCTTCGACCGTTACTATCAGGCTGAAGGAAAACATCAGGCATCTGGTACTGGTATTGGTCTTGCTTTGGTGAAGTCTCTCGTTGATTTGCATGAAGGTATATTGTGTGTGGAAAGTGAGGTTGGACAGGGGACAATTTTCACCTTCCGGCTTTTAACGGAAAATACCTATCCGGATGCTCTTCATAAGGAAGAACGACCGGAAACTATTACATACGAAGAAGTCGAATGTATGGAAGAAAAGGTAGATACGGATAATCGCCCGTTGATACTTGTGGTGGAGGATAATGATGATATTCGCGAATATATATCTACATCATTTAGTAGTAATTATCGGATCTTGCTAGCTGCTGATGGTAAGGAAGGACTGGAGCAAGCGCAGAAGTTTATTCCGGATTTAATCATTAGTGATATTATGATGCCGGTAATGGATGGTATTGAACTTTGTAAGAAAATAAAGGAAGATGTCTGTACAAGTCATATTCCTATAATTTTGCTTACAGCTAAAGACTCCATTCAGGACAAAGAAGAGGGATATGAAAGTGGAGCTGATTCTTATTTGACGAAACCTTTTAGTGCAAAACTACTGAATAGCCGTGTACATAATTTATTGGAATCAAGAAAGAAATTGGCCCGTTTGATTACTAGCCATACAAGGGAATTAAAACCGGACAATGAACAGGAACCAATGAATTTGAACAAACTTGATGCAGACTTTTTGAATAGATTTACAAGTATTGTAGAAGAAAACATTGAACTGGATAAACTGGATATGGCTTTTGTAAGGGATAAGATGCACATGAGTCACTCTACACTTTATCGGAAGATAAAAGGACTAACAGGCTTGTCTGGGAATGAATTCATTCGGAAGATAAGGTTGAAACATAGCTTGCGGCTGTTGACAGAAGAACGGTTTAATATTTCTGAAGCTGCCTATGCCAGTGGTTTCAATGATCTCGGGTATTTTCGTTCATGTTTTAAAGAGGAATATGGCATGGTACCGTCGGAGTATATAAAACAATTAAAGTAGAATAGATTATGTAGAATAAAAGAACTATTTTAATGATTGGCAGGAAGGCTATTTGATATATTTTTCCTTTCTTTGTGAAAGGAAGATATAAACATTCTGTTTTATGGAAAACTCTATCAGTTATCAGCCGGCAGCCGATCGTTATGAACGGATGCCTTATAAATATTGTGGCAAGAGCGGCTTGCAGTTACCTTTAATCTCTTTGGGGTTGTGGCACAATTTCGGTAGTGTGGACAATTTTGATGTGGCAACCGACATGATTAAGTATGCGTTCGATCATGGTGTCACTCATTTCGACTTGGCAAATAATTACGGCCCTGCTCCCGGAAGTGCCGAAGTAAATTTCGGGCGAATCTTGAAAGAGAACTTTCAAGGCTACCGGGATGAAATGATTATCTCTTCCAAGGCCGGTCATGACATGTGGGCAGGTCCTTATGGCGGAAATAGCTCTCGAAAAAATCTGATGGCGAGCATTGACCAAAGTCTCTGCCGGACAGGTTTGGAGTATTTTGATATCTTTTATAGTCATCGTTATGACGGAGTCACTCCAGTTGAAGAAACCATTCAGACATTGATTGATATTGTGAAGCAAGGTAAAGCATTGTATATCGGAATTTCTAAATATCCTCCCGAACAAGCCCGTGTTGCCTATGAGATGATGGCAAAAGCCGGTGTTCCCTGTCTTATCAGCCAATATCGATATAGTATGTTCGATCGTGCGGTTGAGGCTGAATCACTTCCTTTAGCAGCGGAGTACGGTTCCGGCTTCATAGCTTTCTCTCCTTTGGCACAAGGATTATTGACCGATAAATATCTGAACGGCATTCCGGAAGGTTCCCGTGCTGCCCGTTCTTCGGGTTTTCTTCAACAATCTCAAGTGACGCATGAAAAAGTAGAAGCTGCCCGTCAATTAAATGAAATAGCCCGCCACCGTGGGCAAACGCTGGCTGAAATGGCTTTGGCATGGGTGCTGAAAGACGAAAGAATGACATCAGTGATTGTAGGTGCAAGTTCTGTGAATCAGTTAGCCGACAATTTGAAAGCGCTGGAACATTTGGAGTTCACGGCAGACGAGTTGAAAGAAATAGAGCAAATTTTACCCGGATAAATTCAGCCTGATTCATAAGGAGGTGTCGTATTTACAATTTGAATTCAGCAGTCTCCGCTGAATTCAGCTTCTGCAAACGTTTTTTCATATTCATTTCTCATGTTCTCATAAATGATATGATAATAGTTTGTAAATCAATGATATAATACTATGAGAAATGAACTGTGAAATGGCATTTCTCATAGTATTTCCGTAAGCGTCTCGGCGATGCCATATTTTCTATCTTAATTTATCCTTTTAGCTTTGC
>OBAI01002378.1_pt1 | contig 11978 bp, 8 predicted proteins | sample 1517461 | NCBI WGS metagenome assembly OBAI01 (sample SAMN04571696, study PRJEB22368) | human gut metagenome | biome: human gut; material: stool | host: Homo sapiens | place: Luxembourg | collected 2012-06-29
TCGGCGAGGGTCTGCAGGCATTCTGCATCCCGGGATCAGTAGCAGATGATCGTAAAGTAGGTTTGGGTCACGGTAACCTGGCAGCTCGTCTGCTTCGTGAGGAGACCCAGTGCTTCGCCTTCCTGGCTGGTCACGAGTCATTCGCTGCCGCAGAAGGTGCAATCAAGATCGCTGAGATGGCCAACAAGGTGCGTAAAGCTCCGCTGCGTGTCATCCTGAACGGTCTGGGTAAAGATGCCGCCATGATCATTTCACGTATCAACGGCTTTACCTATGTACAGACTCAGTTCGATTATGCAACCGGTGAGTTGACCATCGTTAAGGAGACTCCTTACTCAAACGGCCTTCGTGCGAAAGTACGTTGCTACGGTGCGGACGATGTACGTGAGGGTGTTGCCATCATGCACAAAGAGAATGTCGATGTATCGATCACCGGTAACTCGACCAACCCAACCCGTTTCCAGCACCCGGTAGCAGGTACCTACAAGAAAGAGCGCCTGGAGCAGGGTAAAAAATACTTCTCTGTTGCTTCGGGTGGTGGTACCGGCCGTACCCTGCACCCCGATAACATGGCTGCAGGTCCTGCATCATACGGTATGACCGATACGATGGGTCGTATGCACTCGGACGCACAGTTCGCAGGTAGTTCGTCAGTACCGGCACACGTTGAGATGATGGGCTTCCTGGGTATGGGTAACAACCCGATGGTCGGTGCAACCGTTGCTATCGCAGTTGCCGTTGAAGAGGCTATGAAATAATCGACCTCTGTTCGACATAAACATTGCTTGGACAAATTGTTCAAGCTGAAAATACTCACTCGAAAAATCCCGCAGTTGATAACTGCGGGATTTTTTTGTCCATAAGGCCGCCACTTTCAACCATACTTGTTCAATCATCTTATTTTATCTTCTATATAAGAGAAATCGGCAATCTATTGTGTGTTATCGATATTTTTCCTTATATTTAAGGAACCACTTTGGCGCTGGTGGCGGAAAAACGCATCGTTCATTAGCCGTCAACCCAACGTCTATCTACCTAAACGACCGAAAACACCTAAAACTATAACCAAATGAAAACGTATCCAACCAACGAGATTAAAAACGTAGTCCTACTCGGCGCCTCCGGTTCGGGTAAGACGACCCTGGCCGAGGCGATGGCATTCGACGGCAAAGTGATCGAACGCCGAGGATCAGTCGAAACGGACAGTACCCTGTCCGATTTCACCGACATCGAACACATCTACAAACGTTCGATCTATTCCACACTGCTGTTTGCCGAATACAACGGATACAAACTCAATATTATCGACACTCCGGGTGCCGACGACTTCTGCGGCAGCCTCTTTTCGGCATTTAAGGTGGCCGATGTCGGGGTGATGCTGATCAATGCCCAGAACGGCTTTGAGGTGGGTACCGAAATTCAGGCCCGCTACGCCCGCGCACATGAAAAGCCGATTATCGCCGTCATCAACCAGCTCGACAGCGAAAAGGCCTCGTGGGAGAACTCGTTAGAGTCCCTTCGCACAGCATCACAAGTAACTCCGGTTATTGTGCAATATCCGGTCAATCCGGGACCCAATTTTGATGCATTCATCGACGTATTGTTGATGAAGATGTACAAGTTTAAAGGGGATACCGGTATCCGGGAAGAGCTGGAGATCCCGGCCGAAGAGATGGAACGGGCCACCGAACTGAACCGTATCCTGACCGAAGCCGCTGCCGAAAACGACGAAGCATTGATGGAGCTCTATTTTGAAAAAGGGGTGCTCACTCAGGATGAGTTGCGTTCGGGATTGAAACTGGGGTTGGCCAAACGTGACGTAATTCCGGTCTTCTGCGCCTCCGGTAAACGCGATATCGGCGCAAAACGTCTGATGGAGTTTATCATCAAGGCGCCCAACTTCCTCACCGTCGATGGCGAGGAGATAGAGCCCGACAGCAATGGTCCAACCGCCCTCTTTGTGTTCAAAAATATTGTAGAGCCCCATTTGGGCGAGGTGACCTATTTCCGTGTAATTTCGGGTAAAGTAACCGAAGGCATGGAGCTGGTCAACTCCAAAACCGGCAATAAAGAGAAGATTTCGCAGCTGTTTGCCGTAGCGGGAAAGAATCGTATCAAGGTCACAGAGATGATGGCCGGCGACATCGGTTGCACCGTTAAATTGAAAGGTACCCGCACCAATCAGACCCTTTCGACGCCGGGTTCGAATATCGAAATCGAACCGATCCGTTTCCCGGATCCGCGTTTCCGTGTTGCAGTGAAGGCGGTCAAGACCGGTGAGGATGAGAAGTTGGGCGAGCTGCTGAACCGAGCCAACTTCGAAGATCCGACCATTCTGGTTGAATACTCCAAAGAGCTCAAACAGACCATCTTGCAGGGTCAGGGCGAGCACCATCTCAATATTCTCAAATGGCAGTTAGCCAACCTCAACAAGATGGAGGTTGAGTATTTCCCGCCGAAGATTCCCTATCGCGAAACCATTACCAAGGTGGCAGCTGCCAACTATCGCCACAAGAAACAGTCGGGTGGTGCCGGACAGTTCGGTGAGGTGTGGTTGGTGATCGAACCCTACCAGGAGGGAATGCCCGAACCATCGAAGTACAAGATCGACGGCAAGGAGCTTCAGGTCAACATCAAGAGCAGATCAATCTCGACTGGGGTGGTAAATTGGTCTTTTACAGCGCCATTGTCGGTGGTGCGATCGATGCCCGTTTCCTTCCGGCAATTCTCAAAGGTATCATGGAGAAGATGGAGGAGGGTCCGTTGACCGGCTCTTATGCACGTGATATCCGCGTAGTGGTATATGACGGAAAGATGCACCCGGTAGATTCGAACGAGCTTTCGTTCAAGCTGGCAGGACGTAACGCCTTCAAAGAGGCCTTCCGCAAAGCTGGTCCGAAGATCATGGAGCCTATTTACAGTGTTGAGATTCTGGTTCCGTCGGACAAAATGGGTGATGTGATGAGTGATCTGCAGAACCGCCGTGCGATGATCGAAGGCATGAGCAGTGAGAAGGGATTTGAACGTCTTGTGGCTCGCGTACCGTTGGCTGAAATGTACCGCTACTCGACGACATTGAACTCCTTGACAAACGGACGTGCCACCTATTCGATGAAGTTCTCGTCCTACGAACAGGTTCCTTCCGAAGTCCAAGAGAAACTGCTGAAGGCTTATGCCGAAACAGATAAAGACGATTAAACCCCTTTAACTATACAAACTGATCAGCTTGATTGGTGTTGCCTCCTACGGCCGTACACCAATCAAGCTGTTTTATTATATACTTTTCCGGAAATAACACAGCCACAACAAATCGTTCAGGTCAAATCCAACCTCAAACAATCCATGCACGACGATCCATCTGCAAGACGCTTGGCATGAAGGTGTAGCAGACTGTGACCGCTCCTTCATTTTAGGCAGCACGTTTCAAATGTAGCCTCTACATATTTACTGAAACCCCGTTACGGACCAACAGAGACAACACCTTTCCAGCCCTGAGTATAAGCGTAGCAAAAGACCATAAGATTAGGCGCCAACTCACCATTATACCCCACGAAAGTTCCACCGCCCGAATCTCCAATTTAGAAAGCGCTGAATCAAACGCCTACCAATAGAAATAAAAAAGGCTGCACAACGTGCAACCTCATTAAGAATATGATTTCAAACAAAGCTTATCGGCAGCGATCCCTTCTCAGATAAATCTTCCGCCACTCCAACGTTTGTATAAATAGCCAACTGACGCTTCACTCAGCCACTACGGTCTCAGCTTCATGTCAGGCCGCAAGGTGCAACAGCATGGACATAAGCAAACGCCAGATCAGCTTCCAGTCCGCAACAGCGAGATAGATCAACAGTTATCGAGTCGTCTGATTTTGGCGCCGAGAGCGTTGAGTCGGCCGTCGATATTTTGGTAGCCTCGATCGATCTGTTCAACATTCTGAATAATCGAACGCCCCTCAGCGGACATCGCCGCAATCAATAGAGCCACACCGGCCCGAATATCAGGGGAGGTCATGCGTGTTGCCCGCAACCGAACTTTGCGATCATGGCCGATCACCGTAGCCCGATGTGGGTCACACAGGATAATCTGAGCCCCCATATCGATCAACTTATCGACAAAGAAGAGGCGACTTTCGAACATCTTTTGATGGATCAGCACCGCCCCTTTGGCCTGAGTCGCCACCACCAAAAAGACCGACAACAGATCAGGCGTCAATCCCGGCCATGTCGCATCGGCAATGGTCATGATGGACCCATCGATAAAACTTTCAATCTCGTAATGCTCCTGGCGCGGAATATAGATATCATCGCCCCGCTGCTCAAACCGGATACCCATACGGGCAAACTGCGCCGGGATAATACCCAGATTGTCAAAAGAGACATTCTTGATCGTAATTTCGCTGCTGGTCATCGCTGCCATACCGATAAAGCTACCCACTTCGATCATATCTGGCAACAGGGTATGTTCTGTACCATGCAGCTCTTTCACCCCCTCGATGGTCAGCAAATTGGAGGCAATCCCCGAAATCCGGGCCCCCATACGATTCAACATCCGGCAAAGCTGCTGGACATAGGGTTCGCAAGCAGCGTTGTAGATTGTGGTAGTACCTTCGGCCATCACAGCAGCCATAATAATATTGGCCGTTCCGGTCACCGAAGCCTCATCGAGCAGCATGTAACATCCGCGCAACGGACGCCCCTCGACACTATAAAAATTGGTTCCGGTATCGAAATTAAATTTGGCCCCCAACTTTTGGAACCCGATAAAGTGCGTATCCAAACGGCGGCGTCCAATCTTATCACCGCCCGGTTTGGGGATATACCCTTCGCCGAAACGGGCCAACAGCGGACCGATAATCATCACCGAACCGCGCAGACGGGCAGCACGTGAACGGTAATCGTCACTTTGCAGATAGTCGAAATCGATATCGCGTGCTTCAAACGTATAGGTATCTTCACTGGGGTGGGTGACCACTACGCCCATCTTCTGCAGCAGCTCGATCAACTGCAACACATCGACAATTGCCGGCACGTTATGCACCGTGACCCGTTCAGGAGTCAACAGCGTCGCACATAGAATTTCAAGGGCTTCATTTTTGGCGCCTTGCGGAGTGATCTCTCCCTGGAGGACGGCACCACCTTCAACTTCAAATACAGCCATAATTCAATACAGGTCCACTATATTATAAAGGGTTACCATTTCAAAGTTATCAATTCTCGTCCAATTATCAATACCCAACACCCTGAATTAGGAAGTCTCATCTTCTCCGAGTGTCCCCCTTTTCAACCCCCATCTCACAAATAGGCGACAGCGATTAAATAACCCTATCTACAACTGTCTTGGTTTCTTGCATGCAATATAACAACGGCTGACAAGCGAAATCATAAAATGATCATCTTTAACTCAATTCTCCCCAATGCCGATCTCAAAACGAACTTTTATAATGCGGGCTCTGTATCCATCAACAATTCACCGAAAATATTCATTAATTTCTCCACGCACATCCATCTTGTTTATTTTGTATATTAAGAAACTATAATTTTATTTTTTAGTAAAATATAATAATAAACTCAACTGGAATAATAGGGCTGCTCATATCCGATACGCACGTAATCAAAGCTCATACAAGGCGCATACAAGGGAGGGCAAGGTCAGTATCACTGTTCCTTGCCCTCCTGTTCCTATTCTACTAATTCAATAAGGCGACACTATAAATCTTTCGCAGATCTGTTTGCATGCATCGCCGCCGCCCCCTGTTGATTCAATAGGTTATCATATAATTTTAGGTTAGTATGAACAATAAGGATTCGAAATAGAAAGAGTATCCCATATCGGATCAGATAGCAGCCGTTGCATACAATTCAACATCATGCAACGTAATAGACTGTTCGCTTAATATGATCAGACGTTCCACCACATTGCGCAGTTCACGAACATTGCCCGGCCAATCCATTCCACATAATTCAGACACCGCTTCCGGCGCAATCGGCTTCGGAGCAATACCATATTCCGCACAAATCTGATGTATAAAATAGTCGATTAACTCTGGAATATCCTCTGCACGCTCTTTGAGAGTCGGCACTCGAAGCACAATGACACTCAAACGATGATACAGATCTTCCCGAAAATTGCCTTTTGCAATCTCTTGCCGCAAATCTTTATTGGTTGCAGCAATTACCCTGACATCGACCTCGATCTCCTTATCACTGCCGACACGGCAGATTTGGTGCTCCTGCAACGCACGCAGAACTTTGGCTTGAGCCGCCAAACTCATATCTCCAATCTCATCCAGAAACAACGTACCCCCATCAGCCTGTTCAAATTTACCCTTACGCTGACGGATTGCCGAGGTAAATGCCCCTTTCTCATGACCAAAAAGTTCACTTTCAATCAATTCCGATGGAATTGCCGCACAATTCACCTCCACAAAAGGCGCTGCAGCCCGTCGGCTTTGTGCATGAAGGGCATGAGCAACCAACTCTTTGCCCGTACCATTCGCACCAAGAATAAGCACCCGCGCATCCGACATCGATACTTTGTCAATCAAATTCTTCACCCGTAGCATCCCTTTAGAGGATCCGATCATCATATCATGATGGACATGGCCATGCTGTCTCGGCACCAACCTGGTAGAGTCGGTGTTTACATCTGTAGAAAGATTCTCATGACACTGCGTATTAGGACTATCTTCTGAGCCGACAATCGGAGTGATCAGATCTTTGTCCCCTTTGGCACCGCAAGCTCGATGCGCAGCATGTTCGTGTTCCTGATCGACATTTGTTTTATGAGCATCCGATACAGATGTGGCACGGTTTTGGCTCCGCAACTGAAGAGAGTTCCGGATTGATTTCAACAATTTATTGAGATCGATCGGCTTCTCGATATAGTCGTACGCTCCGCGACGAATGCAGTCAACCGCAACATCAAGTCCTTTGTTCTTCGAGAGCATAATGACCGGCAAACCGAGATATGCGCTATGAACAGTTGTCAACAGGTCAAAGGCATCCTTGTCCGGTAATGACATGTCACACAGCATCACATCGAAAATAGTCCGTTGAAGTTTGCCCATGGCCTCAGAGCGAGATTGCGCCGTATCGACTACATACCCTTCATATTCCAATCGTTCTTTTAAAGTACTACGCATGACGCGTTCCGCGTCAACCACCAATACATTTGTCATTGCAACAGAAATAAAATATTTGATACAGATTGTATAGCTTACGCTTCCAAACTCATCGTAGCAATTTGGGCAATTAAAAAAATTGCCATATATTTGTCGGTGGAGTCTAGAAGTAAAAATGGCTTCAACTCTAAGATACGGATAAATTTCCGTTATTCGCCAATCAAGGTCGGTCTATTCCATTCTGACACACCGACTTCGGCTTTAACCCTAATCGACATACGAAATCGCCCTTCTGGAGTATCAGAAGAACTTTTCAGAACGTTGGTTGCCTGTAGCAAACCATCATGGGCGTACAATCTGCAACAAACAGCGGACTCTATTTCCCTTATGGACAAGAACTATAACTTTGAACGCAAGAAGCTAATGCTTCCCGAATATGGGCGTCATATTCACCAGATGGTGGATTATCTCTGCACGATCGAAGATCGGGCATTACGTAACGAACAGGCCCAAGTAGTGGTCGAGGTAATGGGCAACATCAACCCTGTACTGCGTGATGCGACCGATTTCAAACACAAGCTGTGGGACCACCTGCTGATTATGTCGGATTTCAAACTGGATGTGGATTCGCCCTATCCGATGCCGGATCGCCACGCCGTTCAGCCCAAACCTGACAAGCTCGAATACCCCAGTAAAAAGATCACCTATCGGCATTACGGCAAAAATATCGAACACATGCTGGCCGGTCTGAAGGATATTCCCGATGAGCAAGCGCGTCGGACCATTGCCATCAACATTGCCAAATACATGCGGGCAAAAGCCTACGAATACAACCAGGAATATCTTCCCAACGATATCATTCTGAATGACATACACAAAATGTCTCACGGTGTTGTAACATTGACCGAAGAGGAGATCAATTCGGCCCGAAATGATTACAAACAAGCTCAAATCAACAACCGCACACGTAAGAATTATCTCGCCGCCAACCGCACCGGAAACAAAAATAACGGCAAACTCAACAAGCAGGGGAACAAGCGCTGGCAAAACCGTACGCAATACAAATAAGAGACGGTAGCAATTCAATCTATTTTGTTAATTTTGCGGAATAAGTGACTATTCACCGAACTATTCCGGTTTTTAAGAGATGTCAGACTACCGCAACATATCGATCCGCAACAAACGGGCAACATACGATTTCGAGATTCTCGACACCTACATTGCAGGTATCGTTTTGACCGGCACCGAGATCAAATCGTTACGGTTGGGTAAAGCTTCGTTGACGGACTGCTACTGCTATTTCAACAACGGAGAATTGTTTGTCCGCGGCATGAACATTGCCGAGTATCATTGGGGCACCTACAACAACCACATGCCCAAACGGGATCGCAAACTGCTGCTCACTCGCAAAGAGTTGCTCAAATTGCAACGCTCCTTACAGGACAAGGGGTTGAGCATTGTCGGTCTCAAGCTCTTTATCAACGAAAAGGGGTTGGCTAAGCTCCAGATCGGTTTGGGCCGAGGGCGCAAGAGCTACGACAAACGGGAATACATCAAGGAGCGTGATGCCCGCAAAGAGATCTCCCAAGTTTTCCGCAAATAATCCGGCACGATGAACCGCACTCTCCTCCATCTAACCAAAGGCTTCCTCTACATCATGTTGGTGGGGCTCTTCGCAACGGCCGGGTTGTGGCGTTGCGCTCGGGTCACCATGCCTCAGGGTGGGCCCAAAGATTCGCTGCCGCCGATTGTTGTGACGATGACCCCTGCCTACGGAACCATCGATTTCAAGTCGAAACGGGTTTACATTGAATTCAACGAGTACGTCCAGCTTAAAGATCAACAAAAGGAGTTTTACACTTCTCCCTTCATGAAGAAGACCCCGACGATCTCGCTGCGGGGCCGGGGCATCCAGGTCGACATTCGGGACACGCTGCTCCCGGATCAGACCTATTCGCTCAACTTTGGGCAGAGTGTCGCCGACAACAACGAAGGAAACCCATACACTGGCCTGCGTTATGTCTTTTCGACCGGCAAAGAGATCGATTCGCTGATGATGTCGGGCTACACGGTCGATGCTGAAACCAACGATACGGTAGGGAAAGTGTACCTGCTTTTCTTCGATCCGAAGGCGGACTCTTTGGAGCTCGATTCAACCGTTTGCAAATCGAAACCGCTGGCTGTCGGCCGCTCATACCCCAATGGTATCTTCCTCGCGGAGAACCTCAAACCGATGAATTATCGGGTCTACGGGTTCGAAGACAACAACAGCAACCAACAGTACGAACCGGGGGTTGATCGCATCGCTTTTCTGGACAGCACCTACAATCCGGCTCAGATGCCTCCGTTCGATGTTTGGTTCGACTCAACGCGCATGTACCTGCAGGCCCAACCGCAGATTCAGATGCGCATGTTCATGGACACGCCGAACAAACGCCAAACCTACTCCAGTTCGAGTCGCCCTGCACAGAATAAGGTTTTTATCTATTTTACCGCACCATTTCCACAGATTGAGGAGTTGAGTTTCGACAGCATCGACGCTTCGGCCATCCAGACCGAATATTTGACCCCGCGCCATGACAGTATTGCAATGTGGTTCGATATGTCGAAGATCGAGAAGATGCCCGATACCCTCAGAGGACGTCTCATCTATCATGGCCAAGATACAGCCTACCGGATGCGCATCGATACGGTCAATCTGAAGTTGGGATGGAAGGCCCCGCAGATCCGACAATCAGCCCGTAAAAAGGAGAAAGAGGAAGATACTCCAGAGCGCAATCCCTTCTCGGTCAACGTTACGCCGGCCAATTCGGTCAATCCGGAAGAGCACCTGAAGTTTGTCTTCACGTCCCCCCTGTCGAGTGTGGATAGCAGTGCGATCATTTTGGAGCAGATTCTCGAGGAGCAGACCGACCAACGTAATGCTCGAAACACCCGGACCTCGCGATCCACCACGAGCAAAACTACGGATACCGACAAAGAGACACCCCGCAAGACCAAACGCATTGCGGTCCATTTTGTGCAGGACACGTTGCAGATGCGTCAGTGGTGGCTCAAAGCCGACTGGGTTCCCGGAGGTCGTTACGCGTTAACGATTCCGGCCGAAACGTTCGTCAACATGAACGGGGAGAAAAACGATACGCTCCGCAGTGAATTTGATGTGATCTCTCCCGAAAAATTCGGTACAATTATTCTCAATATCAAGGGAAAGAGTCCCGATAGCGAATACATTGTACAACTGTTGGATGCGACCAATAACGTACTTCAGGAGCGAGCCCACCTGACGACCGGAGAACACTATTTCCGTTACATCAACCCAGCGGAGGTTCGGGTCAAAGTGATTGAAGATCTCAATAAAAACGGCAAATGGGATGGAGGGTCGCTGACCGAACGGCGCCAACCCGAACGGGTCGAACTCTTTGTCGGGCCGGACGGGAAGGAGGCGATCCAGGCCAAAGAGAATTGGGAGTTGGCTTTTGATGTGGACATGAACGAACTGTTTGCCCCGGTAACAATGGAACGGATGCAGCAGCGCATCGACCGCCTCGAGGCGATTCGCCGTCAGAAGATGATGGAAGAGTGGGCCAAACGGCATCAGGATGAGATGCACAACCACAACCAGAACAGCCAAAACGGATACAACAACCAGGGATATGGGACACAAGGGTACGGAACTGGCTACGGAACCGGAACGGGATATGGGACCACAAACTCTGGCAATAAAGGGTTGAACTATTAAATAAACCGCTCCATGAAAACCTCCCTCAACTTGGGCACGAGGGAAGGAGGCGAGGAGAGTTGAGAGAATGGCCAATAATAAATAGAGGAACTGCCAATAAAGGGGCACACACCGCGTAATCATGCAAAAAACAAGTAAAACATATCGTCTGCTGTTTTGTCTGCTACTGGTCATGTTTGCAGGCAGTGCATCGGCCCAACACTACATCGGTATTATGGGAGGTTGGGGCGGAGGCATGGCCCGCTTCAAACCAGCCAAGGAGACTGGCATGGAATGGGGTCTATATGCCGGCGGTTTATCGTATAAATTTTATAGCGAGACCAAATATGTCGGGGGCATTGAGATCGATATGCTGTTCAAACAGAAGGGGTTTAATTACGACATATCTTTCGGATCGGATGAAAGTTACCATCGGGTTGTCAACTCGATTGAGATTCCGCTGATTTGGCAACCGCATTTCTATCTGTTTCAACGCCGGGCACGTTTCTTCATCAACCTCGGTATCCAGGCCTCCTACAACCTGAGCTCCACTTACGCCCGGAAATCCAAGACCAACGGTGTTATCGAAAGCGGTACCTACCCCATGCAACTCAACCGCGACAACCGTTTTGATTACGGTCTGTGCGGCGGTGCCGGACTGGCCTTCCTGTTGGGACCGCAGCGTCGTGTCGAATTTTCGGTCGAAGCTCGCTACGGCTTCGGCTATGGGGACATCCTGCGCAACCCAAACAAATATAAAACCAATCCCGACCGTTCACCGCTCGACAATATCAATGTGTTTGCGGCCGTCTATTATCGGTTGGGCAAAGGGGGAATCCGTTCAGCCGCCAGCAAGGCGACTCAACTGCGCATGGATCAACAGCTCGCCCGTTCCACCTTGCGTCGCTTGAATCGTCAATTGGAGAGGGGACGTACGCCATCCGATACGGCTCTGCTGAATACCTTGCCGCAAGACAGTACTGGACGTATTCCGATCGATTCGACCACCATCGAAACGGTTCGACTCTACTTGACCCGTCCGGCAATCAGCGATACGCTCGCCACTCCGGACAGTCTTTCGCCATCAGAGGCGGTTGACAGCACGGCATCACCACGACCTGCCGAGGGGCAACCGGCAT
>OBAI01002383.1_pt1 | contig 11944 bp, 10 predicted proteins | sample 1517461 | NCBI WGS metagenome assembly OBAI01 (sample SAMN04571696, study PRJEB22368) | human gut metagenome | biome: human gut; material: stool | host: Homo sapiens | place: Luxembourg | collected 2012-06-29
CTCTGATTTATAATCTCTACGAGTTGGACAACTGCCTCTTGATAAGATGCTGCATCCACGCCTTTTAAACTAATTGCAATCACAGGATACTTTCCCATATATCGCTCACACAGCGCCGCATTTTTTGAAATATGAAGCCCTTCAAATAAAGAGGGATCCGTTCCTATTTCAAAAAATCGTTTTAACATACTCATGTTTAATGATTTTCCAAAGCGGCGCGGCCTGGTAAACAAGGTTACTTTGCTTCTCTTTTCAAGAACTTGCTCAATCAATGCCGTTTTATCAACATAATAATAGCATTCCTCTCGAATCTCTTTAAAATCTTCGATTCCAATCGGAAGCATGAATTGATTTTCCATAATCCCTCCTTCTACTTTCTGCTTTCTGCTTTCTGAAAAGCGATGTCATCTCAAAAGTTCACACTGTTGTTTTTTGTTTGTATACTTATATGTTACCTCAAGTCAAGTAATTATGCAAGCACTTTTTGTAAAAGAAAAAGCGCTGCTCTTTGCAGCGCCCCTTCCATCAAGAAACTCCATCTATTGGCGTAAGTACACCGGCATCCATCTCATACACCTTATCACACAGACAACGGATATCCTCCATGTTATGGCTCGCAAGAAGAATCGTCGTCCCCTCTGCCTTTAAATTCAGAAAGATCTGGCGCATTTCCTCCACGCCTCTCTTATCCAGTCCATTCATCGGCTCATCCAAAATAATTAACTTTGGCTTTTCCATGATAGCCTGTGCGATTGCAAGCCTCTGCCTCATTCCGAGTGAAAACTTCGCCACCTTTTTTCTTCCGGTATCTCCTAATCCAACAGTCTCTAATACCTGTTTCACATCTTCCTTTGTGATCCGGTGACGAATCGCCGCCAGATTATACAGATTGTCATATGCATTTAAATATGGAATAAAATCCACATTTTCAATGATCGCGCCAACATCCTGTGGAAAATCCACATCCTTTCCCACACGTTTTTTGCCTACAGTCACCGTACCCTGTGTTGGCTTTAGAAAGCCTAAAATCAGCTTCATCATAACTGTCTTGCCAGAACCATTTCGTCCCACAATGCCATGAATCAGCCCTTCTTCAAATTCAATCGAAAGCGGCTTTAACACCTCAACCGACCGGAAGCTTTTTGATACACCATCCAATATAATATAAGGTTCCATATACACACCTCGCTTTTTAGCTATAATCGTATCTGCCTATTTTCAGATTCATGACAGCAAGCGGCACAAGAATCATTCCTGCCAAAAACAGACACGCATAAGAAAACGTTGGATTAACACGATTAAATGCAGTCGTGCTTAAGTTTCCGACACGACTCATGCTGAATGGAGAGATAAACAACAAATATTTACTTGTCACTCCGACTCGCACAACCGTTGCCCAATAGTCCATCGCAATTCCGATTCCACCGATTGCAATACCAGGACCACTCGGCCACAGCATATGAAGCATCATAGTCAGAAAACCAGTTGCCATTCCAATCATCAGGCAAAGAACAATGCATCTGCCAAACAGCTGCAGCGCCGTTGTCTGGCGCATGACCGAAACTGGGAATGAAAAATAATTGGAAATTCCATAGCCAAACGGTGCATTGATCATCTTTACAAAGGTTGTCGTCCACGCTGTCTGAAATGTTACCTGCGGCACAATAAGAAGCAGCAGTAATAAAAATATATATGCAAAATAGATCACTGTAATTGCGACAATATACACGATCTGTCCCCAGAGCCAGCTCCTTCGGGAAGTACGCAGCAGATACTGGTACACACCATCATCACGATATGGAATGTCACATATAATCAGCACAAAACCAATCCATATAGTAAACGACGTATACATATTGTTGGTCACAACAAGAAACATCTCCATAATGCCAATTTTCTGTCCCGACTCCATCAGACCACCACGCACATCACCAAAATAGAGATAGAAAAAGACGGCCAGACAAAGACAAATTACCAGTGTTTTTCCCTGAGACAGACAGCGCTGAAAATTTAATTTTACATAGGCGTTCATTCTTCTCATGCTATCCATTGATTCCCCTCCATTTCATCTCTCGGTAATAAAGAAATCCAAGCACTGCGTATGCGGCGAGATTTCGGGTGAGGCAGATTCCCCATCCACCGTCAGCTAAAAGTTCTTTTCCATATGGAATATATGCGTCTAATGCGAGCACACCGCCAATATATGTACCTACTCTTGTAAGCAAAAATGGCATCGCATAAAATACATATTGATTTGTACAAAATACAGAAACACACAATCCAATTAGCACATAAATTCCAATATGAAGAGAATACTGAAATGCAAATAATATCGCTGTTGGATAATAACCAATAGAAGATGCCATGCGATACCACAAAGATTCTTTTGTTCCCAAAAATAATTCAACTGATTCTATTGTATTTCCACGTCTTATTGCTGGGACACATACCACACATAAAATAAAAAATAGTAACACACTTACCATATACAATATAATTCCGCCTAATACAGCCGATACAATTTTTGCCAAACAATATCGCAACTGACCGGAACGCATCTGCATCAACCAATCATAATGTCCTTTTCGTTCATCAAAATAATTGCCTGCCGCCACAATCGGAAAAATTAACGTTTGTATAAAAATAGTTGCGCCAAAATTTTCTGTAAACCAAAACAGATTTAACATTCCTGTTTCATAACCAGCTCTCAAATCAGACTCTATTCCCAAAAACAAAACTGCTATATAGATAATAACACAAACAAGCGCAGTCGGCTTTTGCAGAATGCGCTTTAATTCTCTTCCTATCACAAAGCATCACCACCTTTTACTTTTTTCGATCTGAAATTTTTAAATGCTCTGTCTGAAACTCTTCATCCGAATCTTCTGCCATTGTAAAGCTATAGCAATACGGCATTGTTGCATCGACAAGACCTGTAAAATGCCATAACTTGTCCGCACCATCCTGATCAATCAACTGTTTTACATAAAATCCGATATCATATACATATTCTCCAGCATTTGTTCCCATATCTACCGGAATATATTGAACCTCAACCTGTAGTGAATCTGCAATCGGATTTGTTTCCAATGCTGGAATCTGTAATGCATCCCATACTGCATCATATACTGCCTGTAACGCTTCCTCATCTGTTATTCGCTGACGCTGTGCGACACTTTCCCGTTCACTAATCTCTGGGATTCGTTGCAAATTGATCAAATACCCATTTTCTTCTACCGAAACCCTTGCAAATACACCAAAATACTCGGTTGTATTTCCTACTTTTCCAATTGTATATGCTTCCGGCGATAGTTTTATTCCTTCCTGTTGAATGTAATATGTGTATACTGGTCTATCATTGTTCAGAAAATCCACCTGTTTCGTGTATTCATCTGCAATATCAATATTGAACTTTTGAAATAATGTTTCCCATTCTTCAAGCATACTTTCTTCATCAGGTACATCATCTTTGTACTTAACACTTATTGTCTCATAAATAACATTATCCGTTACCATTAAAATCTGCCGTTCTTCTCCATCATACAAATTTCGGTCGCTTGCTTCTATTGTTGTCTCACTAGTGAGTAAATCCTCATTCCATTTTCCTTCTCCAAAATATGCATCCAAAACTTCCTCGGGGCTAAATACTCTTATTCTCATCAAAAGTCGGTCTGCACTCATCGGGTCTACTGCTTCCTCTGCCTGCGTTTCTGATTCTTCAGATTCCTGTTCAATTCCCGTTTCCTGCTCGGTCTCGTTTTCGGCTCCCTGCGCCACAAATGAATACATACTAGTCACGCTCATCATTGTTGCTAACATACATACACTGATTCGTTTTCTCATACACAATTCTCCATTCTTCTTAATGACACTTAAGCCTGCATAAATCTGCAGGCTCAAACTTTCAATATTAATTTACGGTGTAAAAGTTAATGTAAATGACGCTCCTCTTGTTGAAGCGGTATGTGTTGCGATATTTGCAACATAATCGTTTCCATAAATGCCATATCCCGAATTATAATATAACGTATATGTTCCTGTTCCGTACACCGAAACTACACCAGTAGCTGCTGCACCACCTGGAGTACGTACACGCAATGCCAGTGGATGCTCTGACGGTTTCGCGTCATAATTTGAAAAAGCTGAAAACGTTACTAATGCTGGTGCTCCTGTTGCACTAGACTTTTTTGTAACTGCTGTTGTCGAAACAGAGCCACCACCAGATACTGCATTAGAATGCCACGATGTATCTGCTAATACTGGTACTGCCACGCACGCTGCTACTCCTAATGCTGCTAATGCTCTTTTTAATTTAAATCCCATAATTTACTCCTTTCCTATAATGTTGTTTCGTTCTTGATAAGCTTATCGTGTCTCTACTATAGCAAATATAAATAAGTTTATGTAAAACTGTCCTTAAAATCGACATTTTTGACTTTCAAATCAACTTTTCTTCGCTTATTCACCCCAATATTTCTGGATAAGTTGTTTAAAATACTTTATTTTCCCTCTGCTTATCCAGAATTTATCTCCATTTTTCATTACAATTGCCCCATTGTGGACACATTCTACAAACGCAAGATTACAAATAGTACCTCTATCAACCCATATAAAATCATAATTCGTAAGTCCTTCAAATATTTCTTTTAATGTTTTGCGAACTCTTATTTCTCTTTCCCCCTGAACTAAAAATATACTATATTTTCCCTCATGTGTAATACTTTGAATATCTTTATATAAAATACGCCATGTTCCAGCCTGATTTTTCATAATGTAACATTGTTTTTTTCTTTTTTCCATTGCAGCCTTTACATCTTCTATAATATTCTCAATCTCATCATCAGACGCATTCTTTGCAATGATTTGAACTGATTTGATTGGAAACGCTAAAGTTGGTTCAAGTTTATCTGCTAAAACTAAGAAAAAGGCTTCAGAATCTCGCCCACGCACAGTCTTCATTAACTGCTTTTCTTTTTCTGTTCGCCCCTGCTGAATCACCAATATGTATAAATCAAAATACACCCTATCTTCTACTTCATATCGCAATAATGCTGCATTCTTAAAATAACTAATTCTAATCATTGTTTCATCTTTTTCAAAAATTTCATTTATCTTCTCTGTTAAGGCAACCGCTTCGTTTTTATCATCACATACCGCAATTTTAATCATAGTCCCTCGTTCCCCCTTTTTGTATTTTTTCTATTGCCAGAAAATTATTTATGTCGTTGTTTACAATATACTATACGTCTGTTCAACTTACAATACGTCGTATTTTTGACATGTTTCAAAAACCAGTCAAAAATACGACGTATTGCTTCTTTTTGTTTTTTATTTTACAATAAGAAAAAAGAAAAAGGAGATTTTATCCATGAAAAAATTTAAAGTTGTGTACCTAACCTTGTTAGCCGCTTCAGCAATAGCTTCTACTTTTTATTTTACTACTGCCAAAGCAGCTAACTCCAAAAATCCTGATACTATTATTGAGACAGAAGAGGCTTCCACAGAAGAACAATCTTCTATTACACCACAAAGCGATAAAGATTACTCGCATACTTCATGATAAATATTTGCTTTTTCTTTCTTCGTAAAAACTTACATCATTTTTCTTACAAAAAAATTCTGCAAGTTTATATGCTATAGGAAAAAGTTCTCTCCACCAATTCTGATACTTTTCTTTTTTATCAGGATATTCGTTTACCAATTCATATAAGCTCCAACAGATATCATATATGAATGCGTCTACATCTTCTATAGTATCATTCAGTAACACATTGATACTTCTTTCATCTTGCTTTATGGATTGGTAATACTTTTTATTTTCACCCAATGCATTTACCAATCCAGTCGTTATCACAACATAGCCTCTATACGGAATTCTGGTATGCTCCATTTGCATATCAAAGGATTGAAGCAATTTACTAAATAATTCTTCTGCCTTTTTGCTTTCCCCAGAATTTAAAAATTTCCCAGCTATATTTCCAGCAACAATCCCCTCCTCTCTTTGAAATACCCACATATTCCACTTTTCCACTGGGATTTTTGGCATTGTGCAATATAATGCTTTTTCCATTTGTTTTACATATTCCTGAGCGGTTAATTTTTTATGATACGTATGTTGAATATCGGTATCAAAAAAAATAATCTCCTGCCGATTTAATGGCACGTTCACATCCAGTTTTTCCTTAAAGCTCTGAAAACTTTCCCATGCGTTATCCCATTCTTCGCGTATAATGAAGTCAACAATTTCCTGTCTCTGGTGCAGCACTTCCAGCGAATCAGTCTCAAGTAACAGCTGCCCTTCTAGTCCCGTCTTATGATAAAACTGCATGAGCATTTCATAATTTCTGCCAGAAGGTCGATGCGTTCCCGCCTCTATTTTCTCTATCTGTCGCGCAGTCATATGGTCTGGATTCGCAGCCGATACCTTTGCCGCTGACAATCCCATTGCTTTTCTAAGCATTTTAAGTGTCAGTCCAATTTCATGCGTATTGCTGACACTAATGCTCTGCCACATTCTCTTTTTAGGGTGCGAAAACAACCTATATAATTCCTCAAATGTCTTGAGAAATTCTGTTACCTCTGTCTCTTCTTCCTTGTATTTCTGATCCTCTTTTCCTTTTACGCTAATGCATTCTAACACATTAAGCAGTTCTTCCAAAACAAAAACAACATAACGCTGTGAGTACTGATGTCTGAGTAGCTCAAGTGCTTCCATTCCATATGAAAACGCTTTTTCTTCATTGCCTGCATACAATTCGAGTTTCATTCCAAGAAATGCCACCTGTGGATAAATCAATATCTGAACCTTTGGTTCAAACTTTGCCTGTTTTACATAGTCGGCTACCTTCTTGTGCATCTGCATAGCTTCATCTGTCTTACCGATAAGAAGCAGACAATTTGCCAGAAGCAAAATACTTTCCAACTCACAGGGAGCCAGTAAAAACTTTGACAGCTTCTTTTTTTCCCATCCATCGGGTAATGTACATAGTACCGTCTGCCGTGCGCTTTCCACCAGATTTTCTCCCTCTGATTTTTCACGTTCAACGTCAACGCTCTTGCTCTCAAAACTTTTTTTGTACGCCTGCACCAGAAGAATGGTCTGCATTTTCTTTAAAAACTGCTCTTCAAATGGCGTTTTTTTTCGATACTTTTTCTGATACACTTCTAGTAATTGCTGTGCTTTCTGCGGCTGCTCAAAAACAACTAGACAGATATCCTCGCGGTCTCTCCATCCGTTCAATTCCCTTGCATCTGCCATTACCTCAAAATATTCAGTCGGCACACCTAGTCTTTGCAGCAGATAGTCACCTATCATTTTCTTCCATGGCGTGTCGCCATTTTCCATTTTCCTAAACTCAGTTCTGGTACAGACACCTCTTGATATTTTTTGTTCAGAGATGCCGCGGCGGCATCGCTCCTTATACATGAATTTTCCGCAATATTGGTTATACCGCCGCAGCCATAGTAATTCCTCTTTGTTCATATATTATTATTCAATCCACACTCTTTTATCTAATGCCGGGCAGCTGATGCATACCTTTACATCTTCTTTTGGCTTTACATAGACAATCAATCTGCCATTGTGTGTCTTTCTGTGTGACTCGCAGTATGGCGTTAGGTCTGCTAAATCACCGTTTTCCAGTCCGAGAAGTGTTCCTCCTATTACCTCTGCCGTGATTTCTAGATCTTCTGCCGCAAGAACACCATTTTCATCGGTAAGTGAAACCTCGATCTGCATCACTTCTTCCTTATTTATAGTTTCTTCTGCATGCCATACATTTGCAGACAGCTCGACTGCTTTTCCTGCTGTCTGAATGCTGCACTCGGCTTCGCCGCACACTGCCTTAAGTACACCTGGCTCATAAGCAAAACGCCATTCGGTGCAGCCTTCTTTTTCAAGATATGTTCCATCGTGCAATGACTTTTCACCATCAATACCAACTATACTAAGAGAAATAGTTTCTTTTTGCACATTTGTGAATACTCGTACAACGACATTTTCTCCGTCTGTATAATTCCAATGTGCATTCCACGGTCTCCACTCATGCTCATCACCATCATCTGGGCGTGTCAGGATACAAGCAAATGGTTCTGTGCTCCAGAATGCCTTTCTTCTATAGAAGCCCGGCTTTTCAAATCCTGCAAGATCCATTAAACCAGCTGATGAACCATGAATCGGCCATCCATGTGCCTCTCCAAGATAATCAATTCCTGTCCACAAAAACTGTCCGCTGATATATGCATTGTCGCGCACCGCACACCACTGCTCGTAGCCGCCGCCGTTTTCGCTGCCTAAAAATGGCTTGTCTGGAAAACGTTTGTGGCTTTCCTCATACAGATGCTCTTTATAATTGTAGCCCACAACATCAAGTGCATCAAAAAATCCAATATGAGATGACAGCTCTGGGAAGGCTGCTGCCAATGTAACTGGTCTTGTGGTATCCTGTGTGCGCACAATCGCTGCCAATTCCTTTGCAATTACGCTAAGTCGCTCAGCATTAGGCTTATTCGGGTCATACTGACGCTCCTTTGCCGGCTTGTTGGCATCGTTGTTTCCTGTCATGGTTTCAAATAGTGGATGGCAATATGGGTCATTCGGGTAGTCGATCTCATTTCCAATGCTCCACATAACGATGCTTGGATGGTTGCGGTCACGGCGTACCATATCGGCGAGATCACGCTCATGCCACTCTGGGAAATCTTCTGCATAGCCTTCATGCTTTGGCGGATATACATTATGACCGGTAGACCACTTATTCTTCGGATTTTCCCACTCATCGAATGCCTCATCCATCATTAAAAGTCCAAGCTCATCACACAGATCATACAGCTCTGGCATATGTGGATTGTGGCTGCAGCGGATCGCATTGCAGCCGCCTTCCTTCAATTTAAGCAGTCTGCGAAGCCATACCTCACGATACATTGCTGCACCAAGACAGCCGCCATCATGATGAACACATACGCCCTTAAACTTTGTTTCCTTTCCATTCAGGAAAAAGCCTTGATTAGCATCAAATGAAAATGTTCTGATACCAACGCGCTCTTTATCTAATACAATCACATTTTCATCTTCTTTTTCAAATGAAATACAAAGCTCATATAATGATGGTGATTCACAAGACCAAAGCTTTGGTTTTCCAATCATTCCATTTAAATAGAAGGTTTTCTTCTCATGTGCCTCCATTGCAGCAGGTACTCTAGCAAAAACAACTGACTCCTCATCACTTCCACATAGCTTTAGACTAGCAGTCAATGTTCCAATCACGCGCTCATCCAGCTCATTTACAATCTCTGCATCTGCACAAACAGCCGCTGACTGCTCATCTGCTCTTGACACATTAAAGGCAACACCATTCCATACAGCATGAACCTGCTCCTCCACTACAAGATATGCCTTGCGGTAAATACCAGAGCCTGTAAACCAGCGTGAATCTGCTAAATCAGTATGGCATACACGCACAGTAATCTCATTATCAATCGCACCAAACTGAACAAAGTCAGTAATATCATAGCTGATCTGTGTATAACCATAAGGACGCTTTCCAATGTGATAGCTGTTGCACCATATTCTACTATTTTTATAGATTCCATCAAATACAACTCTCACACGCTTTCCCTTATATGCTTCTGGAAGTGAAAAACGCACGCGATACCAGCCAATGCCGCCGCTTAAATATCCAGTTCCGCTGGAATTAGTCTGCTCAAACGGCATGTGTACTGACCAGTCATGTGGCAGCGTAACGCTAGTCCACGCACTGTCGTCGTATCCTTTGTACCATGCCTGCGGCACCTCGCCGTAGTGAAATTTCCAGTTCTCGTTCAGTGTAATATATGTTCTATCCATGATTTTTTCTCCTATTAAAAAAGGGCAGACACATTACAATGTCCGCCCCAGCTTCATCAGCCGATATCCGGCTCATCTTTTAAGGTTATTGTTCCTGGCTGTTTGCCGTCTGTCTCGAATACGACGATTTCATTTCGTCCTTCTTTTAACAGTGGTGCCGGAATATAAAGTCTTTTCTGTGGTCCGATCTCCCAGAATCGTCCCAGATTAAATCCGTTTAAGAAAATGCATCCCTTACCCCATCCTTCGAAATCGAGGAAGGTATCTCCCTTTTGGTCCACGTCAAGCGTAAAGTGATAAAATGCCGGAAGTCCCTCTGTATAGCCCTTTGTATAATCGAGCTTTTCGATGTTGTCAAGCGGCAGGCAATACTCTTCCCAGTTTAAGTGAGTGTGACCGTTGATCTGTACGTGTCCGTCGATACCTTTTCTCTGATGCTCCATTCTTGGTCCGAAGTTTACACGTCCCATGTTCTCAACAAGAATATCAAGCGGTGCACCCTTCTTAAAGGTAACTGGCTTTCCATCTTCCTTCGCAAAATCCTCTCCTGCCTTTGCCTCAGAAAGAAGCTGTCTGTCATAAAGCGTTACAAGCGGTTTCTGATCGACAAAGAGATTTGCACGGTCATTTGCCTCATACAAACGGATCTTTTCAAGATTCTGCTCTTTCTCAAGCTTTGTATGGTACAAAATATATCCATAATTTTGTCCTAAACGCTCCATAGAAGTCGGGAACTTGCATTTTACAGGTGCTGAAAGATCATCAAGAGATTCAAAGAGTCCAACTCTTGCATCATACTGTAAGGTTCCGTATGCTTTCTTCTCGATCTTTGTGCTGTATGTTACTTCCGGAATCGGTGCATACTTGCGGATAACTTCCTGATAGCGGCGATATTTCTCTGTGATATCACCAGCCTCTGTAAGTACGCCATCATAATCATAGGAAGTAACATCTGGTGTCAACTCATCATAATAATTAGATCCATTCATAAAGCCAAAGTTTGTTCCGCCCTCAAACATGTAAATGTTGACATGGCCAAGCTCAAGCATCTTGTCAAGATCCTTTGTGCTCTCCTCTAAGTTTCCTCTCATATGGCCGCCATTGCCCCAATGGTCAAACCAGCCAACCCAGAACTCGGTACACATTAAAGGACCGCCATTTGTATACTGTTTCAATATTTCAAAACGCTCCTCGGTGCGTGAACCAAAGTTTCCAGTCGGAAGAGCACCTTCTAAGTGACCACAGGAAAGAGACTCATGCATAGGTCCATCTGATGTAACAAGAGGTACAACAGTACCAAAATCGATCATGATCTGCTTCATTGTCTCAAGATACTCTGTGTCATCACCATAGTAGCCATACTCATTTTCTACCTGCATCATGATGACTGGTCCGCCGTAGTTTACCTGAAGAGGTGCCAAAACCTTGAACAGTTCTTTATAATAAGAACGAATATGATCTAAGAACGGCTTATAGCAGCCGCGAAGCTTCATGCCATCCTCTGCCAAAAGCCAAGCCGGCAGTCCGCCAAACTCCCATTCTGCACAGATATATGGTGATGGACGAATAATCACCCACAGACCTAACTCCTGTGCTGTTTTTACAAATTTTGCAATGTCGAGCATTCCGTCAAAATGGAACTCACCCTTGTTTGGTTCATGCATGTTCCAAGGAATGTAAGTCTCAACTGTATTGCATCCCATCGCCTTTAATTTTTCCAGACGATCCTTCCAATACTCCGGAACTACACGGAAATAGTGGATTCCACCAGAGATGATCTGAAATGGCTTGCCGTCCAGATAAAAATTGTCTTTGATCTCAAATGTATGTGTCATCATTGCTCCTCTTTCTAAATTATGTTACAAAAAAGAACAGGATGACCAAAGGTCACCCCGCCCTTTACGCGTTTACTGACCCATTACTGTGGGTAGTTACTATTTTTATTATTCTGCGTCACCGTAAACTTCGGTCAGCTGCTTCTGAAGCTCTTCGATAACGATATCCATACCTGCATCCTTCAGAGCCTGCTGATACTCAGCAACGATCTCTTCTGCGGTGCCAGTGTACTTACCATATGCGATCTGCTTCATGTAGTTTGTG
>OBAI01002398.1_pt1 | contig 11898 bp, 9 predicted proteins | sample 1517461 | NCBI WGS metagenome assembly OBAI01 (sample SAMN04571696, study PRJEB22368) | human gut metagenome | biome: human gut; material: stool | host: Homo sapiens | place: Luxembourg | collected 2012-06-29
TTTTTCCCAAAAAAACTCTTTTTGCACCATTTCATATCTGCTCAATACAATCTGCCCAACTACAACTCCTACAAGCAGGCAATTCTGATAAAAAGCATAATACATATCATCCAATAACAAATACTGCTTTATAAAAACTACCATTTGAGATTGCATAAGACCCTCTAAAAAGAATAAACCACCATATACTATGCACATGATCAAAAATAGGTTGTCTTTTGAAAAATATTTAACTGCATCCATAAAAACATATTGATGTTTTTCAATATTTTGATGTTCTGTTATCTGTTCTGAGCCTAATCTAAGTCCAAATACACACAACATATTTATAATAAAACTTACGGCATCAAACATGAATAGTATCTTTGTTCCCCAAAGTCCTAATACTATTGCAGCGAGTGAAGCTCCAAGAATTCTTGCTATTTTTAATGTGAGTGATATAAGACTATTTACTCTTGTAATAACACCTTCATCATTTACAATATCTGGAAGCATAGTTTTTGCCGAAGTTGAATAAAACTTTGCACTGATACTTATTAGGGAATTACCTATAAGATAGTACCATTCATTATTATTTATTATCAAAAACGAACCTAATATCAGAACAGATATTAAATTAGAAATGATTATTATCTTTTTTTTCTCACACTTATCTACGATAGTCCCTATTAGTGGCGATAAAATAATAAGCGGCAAAATATCTAATAACAAAACCAGCGCTGAGAATCTTGCAGATTTTGTCAAATTAAATGTAACTAGAGGAATAGCTGTAGATGTAAACACATCTCCAAATGCAGACAATGTACTTCCCGATAGCCATAATAAAATATTTCTGTCCATAAAATATAATTTTTTCATATTTATAATACCACCTATAATTTTTATAAATAAAATAAGATGCACTTACAAAGATGCTATCCACAATATACTACATTTCCATTGGCTAATGGTCTATGGTAATTCTGTACTTCTTTTATTCCATCCATTGATAATGAAACTATAAATTTATCAGTTATTAGTAACTCAAGCATTCTTTCCTTTCTAAGAAATCAATGTAATCATAATAATTTTATAGTCCCAAAATCATTATTTCCTCGCAACGTTTATAAATTATAGATTATTTTCGCACAAAGTAAAGGGACAGATCGTGTCCGATTTTCAGACACGATCTGTCCCTTTTATTTTTTCACCATATGGTGTATTATCGTAACCGATTACACATAAAGTAGCTATTTACAAATGAAAAAATTAACAAACTATTATTAACATTCCTATTAACTCTCTGTTTATCAAATTTCACTATACAGCCTTATCCTAACACTTCTGAGGAATATAATACTGATATATCTACATATAGTAATATACTACCGCCTACGGCTGACTAATTTTAATACTTTTCATATATTCTTTAATAGATTTTTGATAAGCATCCTGATAATACATTTCACTTATACAAAGAGCATGTTGAAAATATTTTTCGCTGTGCTCTTTGTCAAGCATTTCCATAGTTTCCTGATAGTAACCCTCATTACAAATCCACCCTGGTTCTATTAACAGTGGTACTATTTTATCCCCGCGATCTAGTTTGAAACATATTTTCATGTATTCGTAGACATTTTTTATGGCTTCATCATACATTTCCATATCCGTAAGCAGATTTTTACGTTCTATGTACAATACTGCTATTTCTTCCATTCTTGATTCACAATTTACCTTACTGCTGTTGAGATATTCTAATAGTTTATCCATCAATTTAATTGCAATATCTGATCTTCCTTTTTCTCTATATGCTACAATTACATAATACAATATAACTAACTCTCTTCTGGTATAAAAATGATGCTCCATGTCTTTATGCCAGTTATTTATTGTCATATCAAGAACGTTTTTTAATTTATCTAAATAATCATCTATTTCTATATTTCCGTCACAAAATTTTTGAAAATCTCTCCTGCTATCTATCATCTGTCGGTTTTCCGGATATTTCATCCATACTCCAAGTTTTTGTTCAAGTATATCTATAAGTTTTTGCTCTCTTCCTTTTACACTTTTTCTGGATATCAGCTTAATCTCCTCAAGCATCTGGATATGCTCATACTCATTTGTTATTATATCCGCATTATATTTTACAAGCGGAATACCCAGTGCCTCTGCGATCGCCTGATACGTGCCTCTTTTGGGTTTACGTTTTCCATTCTCAAGCGCTCTGTAGGTTTTTATATCACATACGCCCTCCGCCGCCTGTGCCGGTGTAAGCCCTCTTTCAAGCCGGTATTCTTTAAACACCTCGTCCAGCAGATAGATCTCGTTAGTCATTTTTATTTCAGGGGCATAGTTCTCCGTTATCTTAAACTCATTTTTTACCGCTATTATCGTTTCATACATCTTCTGATAATCGTCCGGGATTTCCTGCTCAAGCTGCTTGTAAGAACAGATCAGTCCATATATCAGCCTGTCGATGCCGCTTACTCTTGCATATTTGCGCTGAAGATCCAGTGCGCTTTTGTAATGATGTATTTTATCGTCAATATCATCTATCGGTATAAGTTCACCATAAACACATGCTGCCCTTGCGTATATCCTTACAAGTTCCCGTGTTTCATAATTGAGGTTTATATATTTTAAGATAAATCTTACCGTCTCATACTCCTGCATCCACTCTTTCGGATTTTTATGCAGTTTTCTTTCGATATAATAGAGCATATATGCAAATTCTTCCCTGCCTATGCACTGATGCATGGACATTTTATCCGGAAATTCCGGCACGGTCATTCGTATCGCCTTTTTCATAAGTTCCGCATCACTATCATCATAGCCTTTCCAGAATTGCACGAACTGTTCCTGTAAAAGTTCATTGATGGTCCGGTCTTTTGCAGATCTGCTTTCCCAGTCGGATTTACATATTTTGCCGGATATGATTTTTTCTATGAGGTTTTCGCGCCATATACAATAATCATATTCCTCGCTCGTCATCATTATCGTAAAAATATCAGATGACTCTCCAATCCTTTGATACAGCCTTTCTATCATGAGAAAATCCGGCAGGATTTCTTCGTCCTCAAATCTGTTTATTATCTTTATTCCGATCAGATCTTTAATTACTGTTTCTTTAAAACAACCCTTTTTTTCCCGGGTATGTTTATATATCTCTCCAATTACTTCTGTGTATTTCATATTTATCTCTCAATTTTTACTATAGCAACCAACGAGCTTGCCAGCAGAAACATTGGGTAAAACAGATACGGCAGTACATTAAATGCCGATATTTCATATCCAAGTTCGTGTACGGCTGAGATTGCTACGAGCATCTGCGCTCCATATGGTATCACTGCTTGAAAAATACATGAAAATGTATCCAGTATCGATGCCGTTTTACGTGATGTTATGCCATATTTTTGCGCCATTTCCTTTGCTATTGGGTTAGCCATGACTATCGCAACCGTGTTGTTTGCTGTTGCAATGTCTATCAGTCCGACAAGTAATCCCATTCCGAGCAGTCCGCCTCTTTTTCCCTTGAAAGTCCTGTATATCGCACTAAGCAGCGCTTCAAAGCCGCCATATTCACGGATCAGCGCACACATTGCCGCAACGAGTACTGCGACCATGCACGTTTCAAACATACCGGAAGCCCCGCTTCCCATATTTGTAAGCAGTTCATACGGAGTGATGTTTCCTGCTGCGATCATTATCACCGCACCTGATACGATCCCGATTATAAGCACTAAAAATACATTTATTCCGATTATTCCGCCTATAAGTACAAGAATGTATGGTATTATCTGTAACAGATGATATTCCTGCGATACCGCTCCGGCAATGTCGGTTTTAAATGATAATACCGCTATGCATATAAGTGTAAGTATTGCCGCCGGAAGCGCTATAAAAAAGTTTTCCCTGAATTTGTCCTTCATCCGGCAGCCCTGTCCGTTGCATGCGGCGATCGTTGTATCCGATATAAATGAGAGGTTGTCCCCAAACATTGGGCCTCCCATGACTGCACCGACACACAGCGGCAGTCCAAAACCGGATGCCTCAGACACAGCCGCTGCGATCGGCACGTTATAGTTCCAACAGATGTTCCCATTGCGATCGACACAAAGCAGGCAACCACAAAAAGAACCATCACTGCAAATCTCGCCGGAATAAGTGACAGCATAAAATATGCCACACTTTCTGCACTGCTGCGCCCCACAACTCCGACAAACGCTCCCGCTGTGAGGAATATGAGCAGCATCGTTATGATATTTTTGTCCGCAAGCCCCTGTGCCATTATCCCGAGTTTTTCATCAAATGTAACACTGTGGTTTTGTAAACAGGCTACAAATATTGCGACAAGAAAAGCGATTATGATAGGCACATTGTAAAAGCCCATCGGTATCTTCATTATATATTCAAAAAGTATTCCAAGTCCGAGGTACAGGACAAGGAATACTGCTATTGGTAATAAAGCAATTGTGTTTTGTTTTTTCATATAGTCCTCCATATTTATCACTGTCTATCCTTGATTATACGTGGAACTTTAGATAAAATCAATAATACTATGATCATCAGGCATACCCATTGATTTACTGTAAAAATATGTCTTTCCGGATAGTATCTGAGGTAATCCAGTGCAAATTTTAAGGCTGAATATGTGACTATGCATATCGGCTCAATTGATACGCTATCTTGCGGAGCTTTTGATATTTCCGGCTTTCTATCCGCTGCATTTATTATTAAAAACGCCGCCAGAAAACATATCGACTCCACAAGCTGTACGGGAAAATACCACGGACTTTGTGTTTTCGCCAGTGGATCGACATACCTTATTTTTCCCGGACCATCATATTTCATTCCATAACAGCAGCCTGCAAAAAAACAGCCCAGCTTTGAGACTGAATACATAAGCCCCAAGGCCTTTATGTTTTCCCGGAACACGGCGGTTTTACTGTCAGGTGATATCTTTGAAAATATAAACACCCCGAGCATCATTCCCATCATGCCCCCGAGACTTGAAAATCCCAATTCTCTTATGCCGTTTCCCTGTATCAGCTGCGTTACTACTGTATAAACGAGCCCGAAATATAGTATCAGAACAGTGTTTAGCATCATCATGTAAAATATATATCTTTTAATAATCCCCTGCTTTCTAAGCTTTAATGCCACATATATGTATGCGCATACGAAACTCATTAAAAAGCATATCGCATACGGTGACACTCTCCAATGCCTTATTATTATCTCCATAATATGCCTATAAACTTTGCTCCTATTTCTCCGCATTCCATCATCCCATTTACGCAGGCACCAAACGCTATCCCACATGAGATTATTACTACAGACAATACTATTATTCCTATCACTATAAGTGCGATATATATCCACATAAGTACTTTTCCGAATATATTGTTTGGATATTTTACCCTTACATATATCATAAGTGCCAATGCAGCTATACGGCTTCCCCATGAGATAAGTCCAAGCCCGACAGTTATAATCTCTCCGATATTCGACATATCCTGCATCTGTGTTGTCGATAGATCATCGAAAATTACTACTGCAGCCCACCCCATTACGCCAAGCAGTATCGGAACTCCAAGTGCCAATATTAGGGAAATAGTTGAAATTATATTTGCTTTCTTATTGTCCTCCGGCGATATATACTTGTGCGGATCATTATATATATTTCCATATGGATTTTGTTGATACTGATTGTAATTTTGATTATTCATTTGATTTTCCCTTTCCCTTTTAATACATATTTCATACTCTGAATAATATATTTAAACCATTTTGCATTACACATTTTTCCTTTAGCAATGGTCTTTTACGGTATAACTTTTTTATAATTTTCGCATAATATATAGAAAAAGTCTACTGTTATGGAGAATTATATGTGTGGAATTGCTGGTTTTTGCAGCTATAAAAATAATTATGATGAAAAACCCGATTATTGGCATTTCCGTCTCGAAAAAATGCGTGCGGTTCTTGCTCACCGGGGTAACGATGCCCGCGGCCGGTATCTGAAAAAACATATCGGTCTTGCTCACAGCCGCCTCGCAATTCGTGATATATTGTGTGGCAATCAGCCGATGACACGTTCATGCGATGGACGGAGCTGTACTATCGTATATAATGGGGAGATTTATAATACAGACGAGATTATCCCGGAACTTAACAAAAACGGATATGTGCTTTCAACCACATCTGACACAGAAGTGATACTCTATGCATATATGCACTACGGAGCTGATTTTGTCGAAAAATTGAATGGTATTTTTGCTATTGCCATATGGGACGATGCCCTGCAGAAGCTGTTTCTATTCCGTGACCGGGTAGGAGTTAAACCACTTTTTTATGCTACGCGAAACGACACTCTTATCTTCGGTTCAGAGCCAAAAGCCTGTTTCGTCCACCCTGATTTTGAACCGGAAATAGATAAGCAAGGTTTACAGGAGCTTCTTTCGATAGGTCCGGCTCACACTAGCGGAACCACTTTATTTAAAGGACTTTATGAAGTTCTTCCCGGACATTATATATCATATTCAAAGGAAGGGCTGTACGATGAAAAATACTGGGACATTGTAAGCCATGAGCATACTGACGATTATGCCCGGACTGTGGAACATACCCGCTATCTTGTTGAGGATTCAATTATCCGTCAGATGGTTTCGGATGTTCCTGTATGCACATTCTTATCCGGTGGAATTGATTCAAGTATAGTCACTGCCGTCGCTGCAGATTACCTGAACCGAAACGGAAAAACTCTCAATACTTTTTCATTCGACTTTAAGGACAATGATAAATATTTTAAATCAAACTCCTTCCAGCCCGAACGTGATCTTCCATACGTCAATCGGATGCTTGAAGAATATGAAACTGCTCATTCTTATCTTGAATGTAACGAGATTTCCCTCTACAATGAGCTTTTCAGTTCTGTTGATGCCAAAGATATGCCAGGAATGACAGACGTAGATGCATCACTTTTATATTTCTGTAATCTTGTGAGCAAAAAAAATAAAGTTGCATTGACTGGCGAATGTGCTGATGAAATCTTCGGTGGATATCCATGGTTTTACCGGAAAGAACTGCTTGAAAAAGATGGATTTCCGTGGTCCTCGGACATAACTCCCCGTCTTGCTTTTCTGCGTGAAGATGTAGCAGACGAACTCGCCCTTTCCGATTATTCCCATATGCGCTATGAACAGTCAAAAGCTGCCGCACCTCTGCTTCCCGGCGAATCAAAAGAGGACGAAAGCCGCCGTATGATCGGATATCTCAATATAAAATGGTTTATGCAGACTCTTCTCGACCGGATGGATCGTGCCAGCATGTTTTCTGAGCTTGAAGCACGTGTTCCGTTCGCAGATCACAGAATTATAGAATATGTATTTAATGTTCCATGGCATATGAAATTTCAGAATGGTGTAGAAAAAACACTGCTCCGTGATGCTTTTTCTGATATTCTGCCACCTGAACTTCTGCATAGAAAAAAGAGCCCATATCCAAAGACTTATCATCCCGGATATGAAGCTCTTCTCATTAAAGGTATGAAAGAAATACTTGATACTCCGAATTCTCCCGTACTCTCACTCATTGATCCCAAAAAGGTATGCGAATTTCTGAAAGCCCCTGCAGAATATGGAAAACCATGGTTTGGCCAGCTCATGGCAGGTCCGCAGCTAATCGCATATTTTATCCAGATTAACTACTGGATGGAAAAGTATAACCTGAGCATATGATTAAAATCTGATAACCATAAAGCTCTGTGCCGGAATTGTGACATCACCGATTATCTGCAGATTTGTCTGTCTTACATCTGTAATCTCAGGCATGCCATCCGGTATCTCTCCTGTTCCCTCAAGCACCCACGCATGTCCGATCGCCTCAACCGGCACATCCTCGTAATCTGTAAGTGGCAGTGTATATTCACTGTCATTTACGTTTACGGCTTTAAGTATAGTTTCTCCGTTATTTGTTCTTGATAACGAAACATATATTCCATCTTTTCTGAGCTCTTTTTCCTGTCCGTCCATAGGAATAGTCTCATCTCCGACATGATTTGCAAAAAGCTGCTGAACAAAATAGTTTGGTGTCAGATATACTTTTTCATCATCAAACCATATCATGTCCGGTTTCCACTGGCTGTGGCCTATTCGGTTGAAAAGAGGCGCATAAGATGCGAGTTTAACAACATCTGCATTTTTCTCTATTCCTGTAAGAAGTGCAGCCTCTGCCAATGCACTCTCCATTGAATTTTCTTTTTTCTCTGTATGCGCTGCATATTCTCCTGCAAATACTGCTATATCTCTTGGATAATCATCATAGTGGTCTACATGATCATACATCCACTGCGGACTCACATAATAATGCTCATCTACTGCATAGCATGTATTTGGATTCTTTTTAAATTCATGGTTATAGAAATCCCATCCATCTTTTGTGATAGGCGAATCCAGGAACGGACCTGCTGTTCCGAGTATTTTCATGTCAGGATATTTCTCATGGATTGCCTTTTCAAAGATCTGATGACGCTTATATAAATCAACGTATTTAGACTCCCATTGTTCATTTCCCACAGAAATCATATCCAGTCCGAAGCTCTCCGGATGTCCCATTTGAGCACGGAGTGCTCCCCACTTGCTGCTTACCGGACCATTTGCGAACTCAATAAGATCGAGTGCATCCTGTACATATTCATCAAACTCTTTGCTGTCTGATGTTACAAGCTGTGTTGAACGGAACTGACATGCTGTACCGATGCTCAATACCGGAAGCGCTTTCGCACCAAGCAATTCACAAAGTATAAAGTACTCATAAAATCCGATTCCAAAAGACTGTCCATAATGTGAATCCGGACGTTTTACATCCCAGCCTTCTTTTGATCTGTCATCATCAAATGCCCAGAGATTTGGTATATATTTTCTGTCTTTTAATTCTCCGACAGTTCTCTTCCAGCGGTATCTATTTTCGAGGCTTATTCCCTCTACGATACATCCACCCGGAAATCTGATAAATCCAGGTTTTATCGCTGCAAGTGCCTCGAAAAGATCACGTCTGAAAATGCCGTCTACAGCATCCTCCGGTATCATCGAAATAAGGTCAAATTCTATGACACCCGCTCCATCAAGAGATATCGTGAAATCGGCTCCTGATACATCATTATCTGCTGTGATTACCACATCATATTTGATCCAGTCATTGCAGCGGCTCATTTTTTCTGTATCAAGCTGCTTTATCTTTTCTATCTGCGCACTTATGACAGGATCTTTCTGTTCCATATCGATCTTTAAATCAGAAAATGGTATATATGGTATTGCCTTTACTGCTTCTACACTGGCTTTGCCATATATCTTACCATCTTTGTTTACGGATATGATAAAGTTATTGCCGGTGTATTCTACACATCGTGCATAAAATGATACATTGTATTTCATTCCTTTATGCAATCTGATCCCGTCATATGCTTTATTGGAAAATCCCTGTCCTGCTTCTGTTGCAGTAAATCTCAGATAATGTGGATTAGCCTCTGAAAGTGGTGTGCCCATTATATACTGCATGCGAGGCTTATCCAATCCCCCCGCCGTATATGGTTTCCATGCGTATCCATTGTCATCAACTGAATAGAAGTTTCCCGGCGTTCCGAATGCCTCTTTTGCCTCAAACGAACGATTCTCTATCATTTCTGCATACAAACCACCATCTGCGGCAAAATTAATGTCCTCAAAAAATAATCCTATCATTTCCGGTGTAACCTTTACACCTTTTTTGTCTGTAATCTTCATTTCGATTACCTCCCCATGTTATATATTTTAAGCCCAGCAAAAAGTCTAATAGCCCTATTCTATTTTACGCTCCTTTGTTATGGAAATTATGTTATTTTGTTCAATATACTCCACCGGGTTATCGAGATTTACTTCCTCGGGAGCTTTATCCCGGTGTTTTCTATTATCACCATTATTTTCTTTTAAATCTTTATTTTGTATGCGGTTTATATTTTCTGTGCTGTTTACACTTCCTATTTGTTCTGTTTCTTCTGCAGCGATTTCATTTTCAATGATGCCGGCTTTTTTATTAATTTTCATAGCTTTCGCCATCAGTTTACTTCGCTTAAGTTCCGTCTTCATCTCCATTTTTTTCTTTTTCTGTTCAGACTTAAACTCCCGTTTTTCCATCTTTAACTGATGTTTCTGCTGCCTTCGTTCATATTTTGCTTCTTTTTTTGCAAGCTTTGCCTGTACTTTCTGATCTTTTGCTTCATTCTTCATGCGTAATTTCTGATTTTTCTTTACGCTCTTTCTGGCAGCTTTATGTAATTCTTTTAGGTCAGCCTGTGCTTCTTTGACATATTTCTTGTCTTTTCTGTATGGATTGTAGAGGAAGTATGTAGCTGTTCCGATAACAACCAGCAGTATTGCTGCTACCTCACCGATCATTGTCACATATTCATAATAGCTCTCATAGTATTTAAAGCTTATAACTTCTGCCGCCATAAGTATTACCGGGACAAAGAAAAGTGTTCTGAATATTCCCCCCAGCAGATTTCTCTTTTTGTGCGGGCCTGAAAGCAATGCTCCCTCCGCACCTATGCATAAAAGCATGAACATACATACCTGTGATGTAACTCCATATGCATATGCCGCAATGGCAGCTATCATTATAGACATTACAAATACAACTGTCGCCTCGCCCTGAAATTTTGCATTTTTATATCGTGTCATGCCTTCGAGTTTGTCTGTCGTAACCCCATGAAGTGAATAGACCTGATCTGTAATATCCTCCAGACAGCCCTCATGATATCTTTCAAGTTCACGGTTCCTGCTTATGTCATCATCTATGGAGCGCATACGTTCCGTAATGAGTTTCTGCTCCTCCATGATTTTTTCCCAGGTTTCATCCTCACGTTCTCTTTGCAGCTTTACCTGATCATGAATCCATTCTGCTCTTTGGATACGCTCGCTTTCATTTATATCTTTATGTTCATTTACCGGCTCTACATTATGCACAGCCTGATTTTCCAGCTCCGTTGTCACTTGCCTGTTACGCTTTCTTCTCGACATATGCACCATCCTCACTTAACATAACATATTTGAATTGCCCATCATTATTTGGCTAATTTATATACTTTATTAAAACATATTTTCAAAAAATTATCTATATGTACTATATAATTTCTTGTCAACTTTTAGTAAAAATAATTACCAATTTTGCAGCTTTGTTTTTGACATTTATGTTAAAATTTTCTATTAAAAAAATCCTCCTGCCATATACAACCGCATATAGCAGGAGAATCCTTATATAATATTATACATGATGTGCAGCATCAATCCTTATAAGTGCCTTTCGGAGTGCATACTCCGCACGCTTTATATCAGTCTGTGCTGTATGATTTTCCAATCGCTTTTCAGCCCGCTCTTTTGCAGCTTCAGCCCGGCTTACATCTATTTCATCCGGCCATTCAGCTATTTCTGCAAGAAACGTTACCTTATCTCCAAGTATTTCTGCAAAGCCTGAATGAATGGCTGCAATTTTTTCCTCGTCCCCATTGTGTATAGTGACAATTCCTGGTGCGAGAACTGTTGTCATCGGTATATGGTTTTTGTATACACCGACTTCTCCTGACTGCGTGTTGAATTCCAGAAAGTCTGTCTCCCCTTTATAAAAAACGCGGTCAGGCGTGATTATTTCAATCTTAAAAATAATGTCTGCCATACGCCATCTCCTTATTACTACCGGTCACATTTTAATGCATTTTCGCACGAACTTCATCAATGCTTCCGACATTAAGGAAATATCCTTCAGGTACATCATCATGCTTGCCTTCCAGAATCTCTTTAAATCCTCTGATCGTTTCAGAGATTGGAACATATTTTCCCTCAAGTCCTGTAAACTGTCCTGCTACAAAGAACGGCTGCGAAA
>OBAI01002414.1_pt1 | contig 11824 bp, 12 predicted proteins | sample 1517461 | NCBI WGS metagenome assembly OBAI01 (sample SAMN04571696, study PRJEB22368) | human gut metagenome | biome: human gut; material: stool | host: Homo sapiens | place: Luxembourg | collected 2012-06-29
TGCTCAGGCTGCAGTCATCAAGGCCATCAAGGAGGGCAAAGCCAACGTGGACATCAGCACTCCAACTACTCCTGGCGACGGTTCAGATGGCGGCGGCTCTAATCCAAGCGGCGGCACTCCTGCAGGAGGTAACACCGAGCAGAGCGGCGGCACCAGCCAAGGCACCGGTTCCAACCCAAGCGGCGACAATAAGGGCGACACTGGACAGGACGGCGATGGTGACTACGAATTGAAGTAGCCTCTCCCCCGCCAGAGTGAAGCTGGCGGGGCGCCCCTACCCTCCAGAAGTCTTAATAGACCAAGGGAAAATTAACCTCATGTGAAACACACAAAAATATAAGTTTAACCTTTAAAAATGAATCAATATGAGTAAGATGAAAGCAGACACTTGGAAGACCATTCTTCAAATCGCCATCAGTTTCTTGACGGCAATCGCCACTTCATTGGGCATGTCAAGTTGTATGGGATAGGATTGATAATCCGTTCTTAAACGAACTCTTTGTATTTTTCATTAGAACTTTTTAGTTAAGAGGGTGTGTCATAAGTCTGTGACACACCCTCTTTTTTCGCTACACTAAGATAAGTGAATTCTTCGACATGGCAAAACCTGGGTGAGGTTTTTTCGAGGATTATCAAGTAACGATAGCCATAAATGATGAGAAAGCTCAAATCCTCAACTTGCACAACGAAATAGCCTCAACTTGCACAACGAAATAGCCTCAACTTGCACAACGAAATAGCCTCAACTTGCACAACAGAATTACCTCAATCTGCACAATAAAAGCGCTATAACTTGTACAATTTAACAATTAATCTATTGTTATTCAATAACTTTTGTGTATCTTTGCACCCAACCAAAAGCAACGCAAAATGAAACAATATAAAACAAGAATAGCAGATAAAATGCTAACTCGCAGACTAAAAGGTTGTGGCGCAGTATTAATACAAGGTCCCAAGTGGTGTGGCAAGACGACAACAGCTGAGCAACAAGCTAAAAGCATCGTATATATGGATGACCCAGAATATATTGACCAAAACATAGAACTTGCCAGTTTGTCGCCTAAAAAACTGCTTGCAGGTGCAACACCACGCCTTATCGACGAATGGCAATTAGCACCACAGCTTTGGGATGCAGCTCGCTTTGAGGTTGATCATAGAGATGGATTGGGGCAATTCATCTTTACAGGCTCTGCTGTTCCAGCAGACACCAACAAGATTCACCATTCAGGAACAGGTCGTTTTGCATGGTTAACTATGAGAACGATGAGCCTTTCAGAATCAGAAGACTCCTCAAATGAAGTCAGTATCCAAGAACTATTCGATAATCCGTCTGCTGACATTTTCGCCACGAACCAGCACAATATAGACTCCTTGGCTTGGCTCATATGCCGAGGAGGATGGCCTCAAGCCACCATGGTCAGTAAGGACGTAGCACTCGATATGGCTTACAGATACTATGAAGCCGTCGTCAACTCAGACATTTCTCGTGTTGACAATGTTACTCGTGACGCAGAAAGAGCAAAAAGAATTCTACGTTCCATTGCCAGAAACCAGTGCGCTCAAGTTACAGTCAATACAATATGTGCAGACATTGAGAAAAATGAGACAATAACAGCCAACAGAAATACGATATCTTCTTATATCGAAGCCCTGAAGAAAATTTTCGTCTTGGAAGATTCCCTGGCATGGAATCCCAATCTAAGAAGCAAGACTGCCATTCGCACTTCAGACACTCGCTACTTCTCCGACCCTTCCATCGGAGTGGCTGCTTTGGGTATTGGGCCTAATGATTTAATCAACGATCTCAGCACAATGGGACTGTTCTTTGAATCTATGTGTGTTCGAGACCTACGAATTTATGCAGATGCCCTCGATGGCAATGTATATCATTATCGGGATGGAAATGGATTGGAATGTGATGCGGTTGTACATTTGCGCAATGGCAGTTATGGTCTGATAGAAATTAAACTGGGTGGAGAAAAGAACATTGAGGAAGGAGCCAAAAATCTTAAATTATTGGCATCCAAGATTGACGACGCAAAAATGAAGTCTCCTTCTTTCCTCATGGTCTTGACAGGCACGACCCGTTATGCCATTCGCAGAGAAGATGGTGTCTATGTGGTTCCTATCGGCTGTTTGAAAGACTAAGAGAATTTTATTTCCAAATAAAATAAAGTTACTTCTTCAAGGTGATACAGCCAACCGAAGCACGCTTCTATGCATCGGAAATCCTGGCATACACCGACGCTCTGAATTTAGTATATCACATCCACGCACTTTTGCAGGTGACCGCTTTTCATTACATAAGTCCAACAGAATCACTGGCATCACGAAAATATTGGGTTCGTCCTGTACTTGCCAAGTAATTGATTTCACCCATCTCCTGTCCATGTAAGCCTTTTTCTTGACAGGGGTTGGGTGTTTTTCGTTTTATTCCCTATGAAAGACAAAACGAATTTTGAAGCCAATCAGGCAATGATGACTACTTTTTCTTTGGGAGCTTATTTTAACTACATTGAACGTTAGCTCTCATGATTCCGGTCATTTGGTCAAAGTCATTCCCGGTCAAAATCATTTACGATAATACAAACAACAAACCATGATAAAGTATTGATCTATGAGAAATAGAGGGTACTTCCTCTATCAGTTCCATAAAATCACATTGTTCTAACATTTTAAATGTACAGTTTTGAATCTGTGGTCATTTGGTCATGGTCATTTTCGGTCAAAATCATTGAAGGTATTACTAAGTAATGGCTATAAACCTATTTATATAACAAAAAGATGGGGTCCAGTCTCACGACTCACCCCATCAATCCTCATATATACGAAAATTTGTATGCAATATAAATGTTTTATTATTATTTCACCGCAATCTTTATAGAATCCTTACCTACTTTGGCGATAACTAATGATTCGTTTACGGCAAAAGAGGCTGCACCATTCGCTGCAACCGAAGAGCCGAGATACTTGCCATCAGTAGCATAGAACTTCACCACTTCGCCATTATCAAGTCCAGAGAGGGTAACAATACCATCATGGGCAGAAGCCACAACGCCACGTGTTTTTACCATATTGATATTGGTACCAGTATCCAAGTTAGCATTAATCCAATACAGAGTTGCCTCCGCCTTATCAGATGCTTTATATCCATCTGCTGTAGCATAAACAGAAATATTATAGGCAGCAGAAAGAGATACTTCCCCATTTTCGCTCAGCGCATCAGACTTAATATCTGTATCAGTTATTGTATAATGATACTTTGCTCCTGCTGTTGCGCAAGCGAACTTCAACTTGCCTTCACCATAAGAAACTGATGGAGTAGAGCACTGAGTAACTGGCTTGTTATCTTCTCCTGTTTCGTCTGGATTCCAGGCATAGATATATTTATAATCAGGTCCAAAGGAATCTTTATAACCCTGTAGATATTCAGCAGGAACCTTGATAATACATGTAGTTGGTATGTATAAAATTTTGTAATTTGAATTACATTTTTTACCTTTAAAATAAACAATTTCCAGATTTTTGCAACCATAGAAGCAACAATCACCCAATGAAGTAACAGATGAAGGGATGGTGATAGAGGTTAAGCCACTGCAACCTCGGAAGCAATAAACAACCATAGTATTTAGAACTAATTGATTACCATGCATTTGCGGTTAATATGGTAGAAAAGTGGATTGGGTTCTATTTGTGGGTTTACGGAAAGTGAAGATTTAACGATTTTAACTTACCTTTACGTGCAAATGTGAGGTTTGGATGACAAAATAAGGGAAGAGAAGAGAAATAAAGGGATGCCGTGAAAAGAGAAAATAGGAAGGGATGCTGTTGTAACGATACCCATTCTCTTATATGGATATACAGACAACTTTACTTTATTGTCTGTATATTAGAATGTGGTATAAATATAGAATGTGGCATAAAGTCAAGTGATGCAAAGGGGACGGGTTGGTGATGTGGCAGGTCTTTTCTTCTTTGCATAAGCAAAGCTGCATCTCGGCATAATTGCTCAAGCAAGCTTGGCAAGTTCTGCTCTCGATTTGCATTTGCTTTCACGGCAAAAATTATTTCCGATGCACGCTGATGAGGTGGGTACAAACCACCCCATCGAATATACAAGTGAAGAGATTCATGTGATACAAGAAGGTACGAAACAGGTCTTTTTGAACACAAAAATGCATTGTATTTGGGATAATAACACTCTTTTTGACAGATTTATGTGGATTTATTCTTTATTCTCGGATAAAAGCAGTAACTTTGCGGCAAACACAACAAATAATTGAAGTATGGCAGATTTGAATCGTATCAAGACTGTATTGGCAGAAAGAGGTATTATGAGTAAATGGTTAGCTAAGACATTGCATAAGGACCCTGCCACAGTGTCGAAATGGTGCAACAACCACGCGCAACCAGACTTGAAGACATTGGCACAGATAGCTGAGGTTCTCAATGTGGACATACACGAGTTGATTTGCCATACCAAAGTGGAGTGAACAGAATATGAGATATACTATCGAAGAGATACGTCAGATGCCCGAAGGGCAGACTTTCGACTGCAAGAGCATTCATATAGAACCGAAGGCTCTCGCCAACACTATTGTCGCTATGGCAAATGCCGATGGCGGCATGATAGCCGTAGGTATATCCGACAAGACTCGTCGTATCGAGGGTGTCAACCAAGACAAGGCTCATTTGAACGAGATACTTCGCACTCCGTTTGATTTCTGTGTACCCACCATTTCTGTTACGACAGAGTTCATGCCTTGCCAAGACAGCGAGGGCAATGACAACCACATACTGATCATCCATGTCCCGGCCAGTCCTCGCCTCCATGCCAACCAAGCCGATGAGGTGTTTTGGCGGGTGGGCGACAAGTCGCGTAAGCTACCCTTTGAGGAACGTCTGCAACTGATGTATGACAAGGGTGAACGATACTATGAGGATAGCCCAGCCTACGATGCCACCATCGATGACATTGACATGGATGCCGTAAAAGCATACATGAAGCGCATTGGTTATGGCAAGTCTCCGATGGAATACCTGCAAGAGAACAAAGGATTCCTGACTTACAAGGGAGATGTGCCACAAGTCAGCACTGCCTGCATCTTGCTCTTCGGCAAACGTCCGCAGAACTTCTTCCCTCGTGCCCGTGTTCGTTTCATCAGATACTATGGCACAGAAGAGAAAGTCGGCAGGGAGATGAATGTCATCAAGGATGTCACCTTTGAGGGGCGCATTCTCGACCAGATACAGAAAACCATCGACTACCTCGAAACGCAAGTGAAGGAACATTCCTATCTCGGCGAGGACGGACTCTTCAAGACCGACAGGGAATATCCTAAGTTCGTGATACAAGAGATGACGGTAAACTCGGTTTGCCACCGCGATTATAGCATCAAAGGAACGGAGATACAGATAAAGATGTTTGACGACCGCATTGTGTTTGAGACCCCTGGCAAGTTGCCCGGTATCGTCCGTACCGATAATATCCGCCACACCCACTTCTCTCGCAACCCAAAGATAGCCGAATATCTGAAAGCCTACGATTATGTAAAGGAGTTCGGTGAAGGAGTTGACCGTATGTGTCGTGAGCTTTCTGCCATTGGCACGAAGGAACCCCAATATCATCTGGTTGCTTTTATAATGAAAGCTTCTGTGTGGGCTAATTTATTGGAGGAAAGACAAGAAAAAACTATATCCGACCAGAAGCAACCAGAAAGCGACCAGAAAGATAGTGAAACTACCCAGAAACTACCCAGAAACTACCCAGAAACTACCCAGAAACTACCTCTGGATATAACGCCCGTACAAAAAGAAATTATCGATTTCCTGCTTAAATGTCCATATGCGGGACGTAAAGAAATATCATCTCACTTAGATTCTTTATCAGAAGATGGTGTAAAATACAACTTAAAAATACTCCAGCAGAAAGGCATCATAAAACGCATAGGTCCAAATAAGGGAGGGTACTGGAAAGTTTTGATATTTGAATAGGAATTAAAACAAGGACTAATTATGTGGACAATAGGATATATACACTATATAACAAACAAGATTGCTTATATTACATATTCTCATGTTGATCAGGATATACCTTATCAGTTAAAATGCAATAAAGGGTTGTTCCACGCATGGGATATAATAGCTGTAGGGTTGCAGGAGCATATATATAATGGAATAGCGAATTATGATATAATTGACATTATAAAAATTCAGAATTTTGACATTAGCTTAATAGAGGAGCCCACTTTAAAAAGTGCCATCAAAACAGAGGTGTACTTCAAAATGCTTACAGTTTAAAACTAAAAAGCATAAGAAGAGCCTTTCTATATGAAAAATTGCATTTATGAGCCTGTTTTTGGCTTATTTTTGCTGTTTAACTTTCAAATTGATAGTGCTCTGACTTTTTCAAGTAGACTCAATCAATTACTTAAACAACCATGAGGCGGCGGAACAGGTAAAACAGGAAATTGAGCAAAAGGGCGGCTATGCTGAACTCCTGCCCTTTGATGCGTCTCAGCCTCAACAGATAGAGGCTGCTATAGACCAATGGGAATCTGCACATCCAGATGAGTGGATCTCCATACTGGTAAATAATGCTGGCATCAGAAGGGTGCTTTATCCTGCCCCAGAGCCGCCTTTACAACACGTATGCTTCCACCGAGACGGGCATCATCTCCACCTATGATTTCCAGCACGGCGAATGCTTGGCTGGCTGTGTAGGCAAACCGATGAAGCATGCAGGTTTCATCATCGGTGAAGACGGGAAAATCGCCTGCACAGGGAAAACGCTCATGAGTGGTTATTATGGTGATGAAGCCCTGACCCGCTCTATCATGAAAGAAGGAGTCCTCTACACCTCCGACCGGGGAATTGTTGACGAACAAGGACGTTTGAGGCTCAAGGGACGGGATGGCGACATCATCAATGTGGGCGGTTATAAAGTGGCTCCTGATGAAGTGGAAGATGCAGCCCTCAGCCTTCCGTTTATCAAGGACTGCATTTGTATTCCTGCCAACCATCGGGTTTTGGGCACCGTTCTGAAACTATTAGTTGTGCTCGATCATCCGTTCAACAAACGAGAGATAGCCTTAGCACTTCGCGACAAGCTCGAATCCTATAAAATACCTACCCAATATGAGCAAGTAGAAAACATCCAGCGCACCTTCAACGGGAAAATAAACCGGAAGGCGTATCTTTCAGAAAAGTAGGCTTGCCCCGAAACCGCCCGTCAAATCATAAAAGAGCAATTAAAGTCGTAAAAAAACAGACAATTCGCTTGGTTTTTTCAAAAAAATACATTAATTTTGCCACCATAAAGTAATAACATAACCAATTATTTGACTATGATGACAATCGAAGAATACAGAGCAGCCATCTTTCAAGCACTGCTCGATGCAAAGAATGAGGACGGCACTCCTGCCATCACTCCTAAGGAAGCCCAAGAGGCACTCAACGGTTTTACCGATGACGAACTGCAGGATGGAATCCTTTGGAATTCACCAGAAGACGTGGCTGAAATCATACTGGAAGGTTAGAGCTCTTTAGAGTTCTAACCTTTTTATTTCTTTCTCATAAACATTTTTTTAGTAAGAGACACACTGTTTATCCAAATAAAACTTTTTTTCATCATGCCATACAAAAAATGCCTAAAAATTTGCAAAAAACGCATATTTTTATTATTTTTGCAACGGTATTCGATTGTAAGCGACAACGATTAGATACTACAAATAATGAAATTCTATTAATTTAAAACTAAGAAAGTATGAAAAAAGTATTATTATTAGCCATCTTGGCGAGTGTAACGCTCTCAATTTCTGCAAAAAAGAAATTGGCTATTACTATGACAGGAGAAAACCTGGCGACATTAACACAAGTTACAGACAACCAAGAACCATGCTTGGATCCTTTTGGTGGAGACAATGGTTCCCCTTTATATTTCTCAGTAAGAGAAAATAAAAAATATTATAACATCTATAAAAAGGAGAATCCTTTTTCTGCAGCAATGGCACAGAAAACTAGCGGCAAGAACTTCAATCGCCAGCCAAATTTCAATCCTGTAACTGACAAGATTGCCTTTAGTTGCCAACAAGACGGAGCTGGAACATCCGACATATACACCATGTTTGACAATAAGGGCAAGGCATTGTCACAAATTACAGAAAGTAGTGATGCATACGAGGAATATCCAAGTTTTAGCAAAGATGGCAACTTGCTAGTATATGCAAGAACCCAACTCAGCTATTACCGCAAGGCTAATTGGTCAACATTCTTCTTTGGCTTTGGTGGTACAACCATTGTCGTAGAAAACAGTGAGATTTGGATGAAAAATCTTAAAACTGGAGAAACAACATTGCTTGGCAATGGATACCAACCATGTTTTTCACCTGACGGCAAACAAATTGCATACGTAAAGTATTCTAGTGATGCAAAGAGTACAAGTATTTGGATTATGAACATTGATGGAAGCGACCAAGTGCAGGTCACTGACGCCAAAAAGGGATTTGCACTCACACCTCGTTGGAGTCCAGACGGCAAACGCCTCATCTTCCAAGCATCCAAAAAAGACAAAAAAGATGCAGACCTTTACGTCATCGACGTAGATGGAAACAACCTTACACAGCTGACTATCAACAAGTCATATGACGGTCAACCATATTGGACGACAGATGGTTATATTTATTTCGTTTCCGACCGAGGCAATGACGCCGGCAACTATCAGATTTGGAGATTTAAATATGAATAATCATCAGAAGAAGATTCTCTCTTTAACGCCAAGGAAAGAGAGAATCTTTTTTTTGAAAAAAATCTATCAAAATTTTCCTTTTTCTTTGCACAATCCAAATATTATTTGTAATTTTGCACCGCTAACATTGGGGACTTTCAAAAGTCTCAAACTGAGAGCATCTAAGAAAAAAGATATTTACCGGTAAAAAAGATACATTTAAGATAATGAAGATAGAAAACGAAATCATCAGCTCAGTAATCGCTGCGGTGAAAGAGCTTTATGGTCAGGACGTGCCAGAGAAAATGGTAGCCCTGCAGAAGACCAAGAGTAATTTCGAAGGTAACCTTACCCTCGTCGTATTCCCATTCCTCAAGATATCTAAGAAGAAACCTGAGGATACTGCACAGGAAATCGGTGAGTACTTGAAGAAAAACTGCGCTCATGTTATCGCAGACTTCAATGTAGTAAAAGGTTTCCTCAACCTTTCTATCGCTCCTGCCGCTTGGGTAGGGCTCCTCAACACCATCAACGCTGACCCTAAGTTCGGTGAGAAGCCTGTTACAGAGAACAGCCCACTCGTCATGATCGAGTACTCTTCTCCTAACACCAACAAGCCTCTCCACCTCGGTCATGTACGCAACAACCTCCTCGGCTGGTCTTTGGCTCAGATCATGGAGGCAAACGGCAACAAGGTGATCAAGACCAACATCGTCAACGACCGTGGTATTCACATCTGTAAGTCAATGCTCGCTTGGCTCAAGTGGGGCAATGGCGAAACTCCAGAAACTTCCGGCAAGAAGGGCGATCACCTCATCGGCGACTACTATGTAGCTTTCGACAAGCACTACCGTGAGGAAATCGCAGAGCTCAAGGCTCAGTACCTGAAGGAGGGCATGGACGAAGAAGCTGCCACAGAAAAAGCTAAGGCAGAGGCTCCGCTGATCAAGGAGGCTCACGAAATGCTCGTAAAGTGGGAGAACAACGACCCTGAGGTTCGTGCACTCTGGCAGAAGATGAACAGCTGGGTTTACGCTGGCTTCGATGAGACTTACAAGATGATGGGTGTAAGTTTCGACAAGATATATTATGAGTCAAATACTTACCTCGAGGGTAAGAAGAAGGTAGAAGAAGGATTGGAGAAGGGGCTCTTCTTCCGCAAGGATGATAACTCTGTTTGGGCTGACCTCACCAACGAGGGTCTCGACCAGAAACTCCTGCTCCGTTCAGACGGCACCTCTGTTTATATGACTCAGGACATCGGTACTGCCGACCTCCGTTTCAAGGACTTCCCTATCGACAAGATGATCTACGTAGTAGGTAACGAGCAGAACTACCACTTCCAGGTGCTCTCTATCCTGCTCGACCGTCTCGGTTTCAAGTGGGGTAAGGACTTGGTTCACTTCTCTTACGGTATGGTAGAGTTGCCTAACGGTAAGATGAAGAGCCGCGAGGGAACCGTAGTAGATGCTGATGACCTGATGGCAGAGATGATTAAGGATGCTCGCCAGACAAGCGATGAGCTTGGCAAGTTCAAGGACATGAGCGAGGAAGAGCGCCAGGAGATTTCACGCATCGTGGGTCTCGGAGCGTTGAAGTACTTCATCCTCAAGGTAGATGCCCGCAAGAACATGCTCTTCAACCCAGAAGAGAGTATCGACTTCAACGGTAACACAGGTCCTTTCATCCAGTATACCTATGCTCGTATCCGCAGCATCATGCGCAAGGCAGCAGCCGAGGGCATCGAGATTCCTGCTGAGTTGGGCGCAGATGCTCCTATCAACGAGAAGGAGATTGACCTCATCCAGAAGATGAACGACTTCGCAGCAGCCGTAGCCGATGCCGGCAACAACTACAACCCTGGTGGTATTGCTAACTACTGCTACGAGTTGACCAAGGAGTTCAACCAGTTCTATCACGACTACAGCATCCTGAATGCTGAGAGCGAGGTAGAGAAGACCACTCGTCTGGTTCTTGCAGCCAATGTCGCTAAGATCTTGAAGAACGGTATGGCCCTTCTCGGCATCGAGGTTCCAGAAAGAATGTAATGATCCTAATGTAGGGGGTTTATTATTATGTAAGAATTCTCTATAAGAAAGGAAATTCAAGATATAATAACCTACAATTTAATAAGAATATTGACTATTGACAAATAATGAGCATCGTCCCAACAGAAAGATTGGGACATGCTCATTTGCTTTTTTAACCCCAACAGAAATAATAGAAATATGAGTAATATGCCTGTGAATCCTCCATCATGGAGAAACGATACCGTTTTACCATTGCCCAATGAAGTAATGGCAAATGCCTGGGCTGTAGATGCAGCCTGTTCCGGCAATCCCGGTCCGATGGAATACCAATGCATAGACCTTCAGACGGGAGCACAGGTTTTCCACTACGGTCCACTTCACGGCACCAATAATATCGGTGAGTTCCTCGCCATAGTCCACGCCCTTGCCCTGATGGAACAAAGGGGGATTACTGACAAGGTAATCTATAGCGACAGCGTGAATGCCCAGCTGTGGGTAAAAAAGAAACAATGCAAGACCAAGTTGGAACATACTCCCCAGACTGCGCAGCTCCATCAGATCATAGCCCGCGCAGAGAACTGGCTCCGCACCCATCAGGTTACCATCCCTATTCTGAAATGGGATACCAAGACTTGGGGCGAAATCCCAGCCGACTTCGGAAGGAAATAACAGAAAACTTCCCCTTACAAGTTTCCTCCTCGTAAATAAAGTGCTTTGATAGTCAATACTTTAAAACCTTTATGGTACAAATATGGAGGATAAGTTAAGGCTTAAAAGCAAGTCAAAACAAGCTAAATATAGATATTTATGCTCCCATTATGTATTTTCAATAACAAAATATTGTTTTGGGGGATAAAAGATAGAATATAGTCCTATTACACCTATTTATATATATACTTGTTTCTTGTGATCGTCTATCAGAGGAAATTTGCCAAGTATTCTCAAATGTTAAAAACCAACCTAAACACAAAGATTTCCACTCTAAAAGTCTTTAATCTCAATCTTTATTCTTACCTTTCCTCTATAAAACGAAAATGATTTCCCTCGCACAAGGTAACTAAAACAAGGG
>OBAI01002422.1_pt1 | contig 11778 bp, 12 predicted proteins | sample 1517461 | NCBI WGS metagenome assembly OBAI01 (sample SAMN04571696, study PRJEB22368) | human gut metagenome | biome: human gut; material: stool | host: Homo sapiens | place: Luxembourg | collected 2012-06-29
TGCAGAATCTACAATACTTCTTGGTTTCCATTCTGTCCGGATGAGTTTTTTTGTCTTTTGTCATATTGTAATTACGACGCTGACACTCTGTGCATGCTAATGTAATTTTTGTACGCACGACTTCCACCTCCGTTTAAATTCTTTGTTGTTTTTTCAGCCTTTAAAAAAAGGCATAAAAAAAAGACCTATTTTCCAAGCCCACATAATATATCATAGATAATCCACTGCCGTCAAGGGGTTTTACCATATTTCTTCAATTATCTGCCATTTCCATATACAAAGTGCTGATCGTACCGTCTGAATATGCTATTTTTTTGATAATAATATATTTTTTTGATTTTTACAAGTATTTCACTGTTGAAAACAGCTTTCTGTGACGATATAATATATACGTATAAATGGATTTATTGACTGACCGGTGCTATTTTATGCACCACTTAAAATACCCCTGTGCACGTCAGCACATATTTCACGGAAGAAAGGAGGGGTCTAAATGGCAAAGATCGACAGCGCATACGCTTACTATGTCAGCAACTATGCACATAAAGAAGTATCTCGCTATGATTCACACAAGAAAAGCGACTTGCGTAAAGTCTACAATAAAATAATAAAGGCAAACAAAGAGTCCCCTCTGTACAAAATTTCCAACCTGTCAGAGGCTAAAAAGTATGCCATCGATATTAAGGAAAGTTCTAAGAATATCCAGAACGCCGTTGCTTCTCTCTCTGACAGCTATGGCTCTTTTGCGGACTCTTTCCAGAAAAAGGTCGCAGTATCTTCTGACCCCGATTCTGTTGATGTAAAATATGTAGGTGACGGCAACGAGGAAAATAATTCTGATGGTTTTGATATCTCAGTCGATAAAATAGCTACTCCACAGATTAACACAGGAAATTTTCTGAACAACAAGGCGTTGTCCTTTGTTCCCGGAAATTACTCGTTCAATCTTGACACGACAAATTCTGCCTATGAATTTCAGTTTACCGTAAGTCAGGGTGAGAACAATTCTCAGATACTCAACAAACTTTCAGATCTCATAAATAATGCTTCTCTCGGAATTACATCGCATGTAATTGATAATTCCGGCAATGAAAGCGCCTTACAGCTTACTTCAATCCAGACAGGATTAAGCGAAAGTGAGAAATACCTTTTTTCTATTTCTCCTACCGCAAGTTCTGATTCGATTGCCGGCATGAAGACACTTGGGATAAACAGAGTTACTTCTGAAGCCTCTAATTCAAGTTTTACTTTAAATGGCAAAGAACACTCTTCTTTATCGAACACATTTACGATCAATAATGTTTTTGAGCTCACATTAAACAAAGAAACAGATGCCTCAACGCCCGTTTCAATAAGATTTAAGACTAATTCTGATGCGGTTGCTGATAACGTCCAGATTCTTATAGATGCCTATAATGGAATCTTAGATACCGCAAAAGAACCCTTCCGACAAATCAGGCTCCAACAAGCTATTGCGCGATATGAGTTCAATTTCAACATCCCGCAAGGCCTCACTTGAATACATTGGCCTTATGACAAACGATGATGGAAAAATCACAATAGATAAGGATATCCTTTCAAACGCAGTCCAGCCAGATCGTGCCGATGCAACGTTCCACACACTGTCTGCATTCCGCGATATGATAGGCGACAAGGCAAGCTCTGCCTCCGTCAATCCTATGGATTATGTTCCGAAAGTAGTTGTTGCTTACAAAAATCCGGGGCATAACTTTAATACTCCATATATTTCTTCGATTTATGCCGGAATGATGCTTGACAGTTTCGCCTGAATCAATCATTTTCATAATCAAATCTGCTACAAAACCGGACAGCTGAATGCTATCCGGTTTTATTTTAAACCTTATTTTATAAGAACGCTTCAAGATCACCGACCATCGTCTCTTCAAGGTCACGCAGCCTGTCTGCAATCTTCATACTCCCATCGTCTGCACAGTCATATTCATTAATATATTCACTCAGAGATTCAATGCCCATATTGCATCCTTTTGTCAAAATCTTCGCCGCCTGCGATTTATCATTGTCTATTTTCATCCGCACTTTTGTCTGCACACTCGATGAAGTCTTTGCAAAGAAATTTGGTTCTTTTTCATCTGCGTCAAATCTGTCAAGCTCTTCACGGCAGTCTACACGAAGCCTAGTATGTGCATCATAATATTTGTCTATGATCTCACGCAGCTGTTTGTCCCCGACATGCTCTCTTACCTCATCCATGCTCTCTATAGCCATCTTGCAGCTGGCACTGCACTCCTGCAAAAGACAGATAGTGTCATTTGCCGCTTTTTTATCTGAATTGTTGTAGTCCATCTCGCTCATCATTACCTCCATATATGGTTATTATGGAAGTAGTATGTGCGGATTTAGGGAATGTATGCGTTCATCTCCCTTTAATCAACAATCAATACTGTCTTTCCCTCAAACGCAAAGCCATATTCTTTTATTTGTTCTTCTGCGATTCCCCGCATTTTCAGTTCTTCGCTGTATTTTCGTTCCTTTATCTGTTCAATAGCAGACTGCGCTGTTTCTTCCAGACTTTTCTCTTTTCTTGTGCTTCGCACTTTAAACTCCATAATTACGGCATTATCCTTTCCCGGATTTTTCGGTTCAAGCATAACATCATATCTTCCAAAACCACTTTCACGATTCGATTTCAGATAATATTTATCCTGTAAGTCAACGAGTAGACCCAGTACAAATCCATGATAAAACCGTTCCGGCTCAGCTCCGGACGCTCTTTCTCCTGTATCAAAATAACTGAACGTCTGCAACGCCACCCTGTTCATATATTCATTCATTGCGTCTACATCACCTGTAAACATTGCTTTTATAAAGTCATTGTAATCCGGTCGTGCCATAGCAAACCAGTCATGAATCATTCTGTTGAACATCAGTTTCACTTCCAGATTCGTAAGCGTAAGCTGATACTTCGGCTCAGTTCCCTCAGGAATATCCTTATACTTTTCATATGAGAGGACTTTAAAATATCCACTTGCCAACAAAAGACTCCACACTGCACGCTCATTGCCGTTGAGCTGATTATAAACAATCTGTTCATCAATTTCCGACCAGATACATTCTCCACAAAGCAGTTTTTCAAATTTACTCTTAATGTTACGATTTCCTTCACGAACTAATTTTGCTACCAGACTATTTGCACTTGTATTTGCCCAGTATGTTGTATACTGCTGTTCATCAAGATAATTTAAAATAGACCATGGATTATAAATATCTTTACATTCTCCAAAAATAAAACCATCGTACCATCTTTTCACTTCGTTTTTTTGACTATCCAAACCGCATTTTTCTAATGCTGCAAACACTTCCGATTCGGTAAATCCAAAAGTGGTGGCATATTCATTTGATGTAGTAGTAACCACTTTCAGATTATTTAAATCCGAAAAAATAGACTCTTTACTGACACGTGTGATTCCTGTCATAATACCACGTTCCAATGCCGGATTTGTCTTGAAAGTTGAATTGAAAAGGCTTCTCGTAAACGTCACCAGTTCATCCCAGTATCCATCTACAAACGCTTCCTGCATAGGCGTATCATATTCATCTAATAAAATGATTACTTTCTTTCCATAATATTTATATAAAAATCCTGATAAATAGTTTAACGAAAGTGTGGCATCTACATAGTCCATATTATTCATGATTTTCTTATACAGTTTTACTTCTTCCCTGATCAAAGCATTACCCTCTGTTATAAAATCATACTTAAAATATAATTGCGCTATGAGATCGCAGATTTTCTTCTGAGTCAATTCATATGTCGGTTCTTTTATATTCGCAAATGAAAGGCTGATGACTGGATACGTTCCCTGCAGGTTGCGGTATTTCTCATCCTGCCAGATTTTCAGGTTTTCAAACAAATCAGAGCGTCCTGCATATTCCAATGAAAAAAACTGCTCTGTCATACTCATTGTCAATGTCTTTCCGAAACGTCTCGGTCTTGTGATCAATGTAACACTATCGCCACTATCCCACCATTCCTTCAGAAATAGGGTTTTATCCACATAAAAATAATTGTTTTCAATTAATGTTGAAAAGTCTTGTACTCCGATTGCAACATTTACTGCCATATCATTTACCACCTCCATATCTTCATAATAAACATACAAATACTCATACAACAGCTTGGTATATCTTTTAAGCCTACGGATATCATAGAGTGTAATATTGTCAGGTTCATCATTATTTACATATTTTTATCATACACTCTTTTTTATAAAAGCATATGCCGTACTGTATAATATCTGTATATCCCTCATTTCTCCAATGCGCTGCATAATCACGTTTTTCCAATTGATGTATTGCTGTATCACATCCTGTCTCCATATCCTGATACCGCTTTACCACTTTCAGCTCCAGTATTACCACAGATCCCTGTGATGACGGATATTCTAACACTATATCCGGTCTGCCTTCACCACTTTCTCTAGTCTTTCCAAATCGACGTGGTCGTGTAAACAGTGTCACTTTCGAGCTCTTATCTATAAGCTCTTTCACAAGGAGCGTCTTGTCTATATAATAATATGGCTTATCAACAATATCTTTATAGAATTCAACACCTATAGGGATCGCTTTCTGTTCCATTTCAATTCCTCACAATATAGTCATATTTCTGCACTGGATAATTACTGTTTAAAAAATAAGCTATGGATATTATAACCTATCCATAGCTTATTGAAAAGTCGATAATCAGCGATGATACTTTCTTCTCTAGAATATACTGATACACAATGCGATAACCGCTATTACCAAAATCAAAAGAGCTGCAACATATATACCAATAAACTTTTTGTTCTTTGCATTATTTATAAAAATTAGAATCAGCCCTAACATTATAACAACACAAAGTGTCATCGATAAATTCATTACAAGAATATAAGGCATGGTTATCTCAGCATTTGTAAATGCCTGATAATTAATTGAAATCAAACTAAATACAGCTACCAGAACCCCCATCAAAGTTAATACATTTGCATATATTTTCTGAGAAACGTTCTCAATATCCTCTTTTGCCTCCTGTATCTCCTGCTTGGTCTGCTGCTCATATTCTTTCTTGTAATTGCCAAGCCCTTTATACTCTACTTCATTTTGAAAAGATGCACCTGTTTGAGCATTATAAGGAACATCAGGTTTCTGTGAAAGCTGTTCAAACATAATCTGGGCAATCTTACTGCCTTTAGATAACACAATTATATTTTTCGAAATATTCGAAACCCTAAGAAAAGCATATGTCCTATGACCAGGCTGATAGTCAGGTCCACTTACCACAATCCCCTGTCTCATTCGCGAATTTTTCTCCACTACTCTTCCAAGAATGTTTTCTGGTATACTTAATTCTTCCTGAGTCTTGATAAAAACAGTCTCGCCAGGTCTAAGATCATACTCTGCACATTCCTTACCATCCTCATCAAGAGTATAATCTATAGTAAGATCATAACTGACTCCATTCAAATTTTCACTGCAATACCCAGCAATAATCAGCTGATGATCTTCAATTAATTTTTTTATTTCCTTATCGACTAAAATCATTATCTTCACCTCTTTATATAACAACAATTATAGCACCTTAAATATTTTTATACAACATCATGTGTTTCATAAAATCAAATCATCTGCTCAATTCTATTACTGAACGTAAAAATCTCCTGTGCCTTCATAAAACCATTTCTGGCAATCTGTTTTCTCAACTCTTCATGCTTTATGTAAAATGCTGCCTTTTCATACATTTCCTCAAAGCTTCCATAAACTTCACAGTCCTTACCTACCTCTAAGTATTGAACAAGCTCTTCCTGATAATTTGAGAGCAAAAAGCCACCACAGCCTAATACATCAACACACCTAAGTGGTATTCCTGTCCGAATTGATTTCAGTGAAATATTCAGGTTAATATCACTCAATTTAAATATGTATGGCATTTGTTTATAATAATCAACCGGACCATGCACCTTAAGATTATCTATACCCGGCTTTTCCGTTGTATACAGGTGTGTGTCAAAATGCTTCGACAGCAGCGACAAAATAACTGTTCTTTCTCTACTTGTTGTCTCACAGAGCATCATATATTCCAATTCTCTTTTTTCGATGTAAAAATCAAGTCCGGCTTTGGCATACTCTGCGTTAATTTTTTGAAGGAGTTCATCCGTCAAAAGTTCCGGGATAAAACAATCATTATACACATCCCTCTGTGACGAAATCATATCATTCAACAATTTTTTTGTCTCTGTACTCAAAGGACTTGTATACATCTTTCCAACCAGAGATATCTGCGCGGAGTATTTCTTAATGATTTCATCATTCATGGGAAGATTAAATATTTCCGAATCCACTGCAAGCGGCAGATGCTCCATATTAACACCAAGCTTTTTGTACTCCTGCACCTGTCCCCAGTCAAACATATAAATTTCATTACAGGAATTTTTCATTACTTCAATATTCCTTATGTGCATAGGAGAATCATACACCCACGAAATATATCTTATTCCCCTGTGCTGACACACTTTAGAAATTACCGGTGCAAAATTGACAGAAAAAACTGCATCATATACATTATCCTGAATTTGTTTTTCTATCTTCTCTTCAAAAATTGCATCCTCTTCCCAGTCAGTCTGCTGATAATATAAAATATCATATTGTATTTCAAGTTGTTTGAATGCCTTCTCTATACCTGGGTTCATGAATGAATACCATTGATAAAATAAAATTTTTTTCACTAGATTATTCCTCACACAATTGTTTTAACGTGTCAATCACGTAATCCTGCTGATCATCAGTAAGTCCCGGATACAATGGCAGACTTATAATGTGTGAATAAATTTCTTCAGCATTTGCACAATGAACATCTTTATAGCCGTGTTCCTGATAGTATGGATGCATATAAACCGGAATGTAATGAACATTCACTCCTATTCCCTTATCCCTAAGAGTTTCAAAAACCTGCTTCCTATCATGATTTTTTACCTGCACGATGTACAAATGCCAGCCACTTTGCGTATCCGGCAGCTGATATGGTGTAACTATGTTGTCACATTCAATAAAAGCGTTATTGTAACGCTCAACCAATTCTCTGCGGCGTTTCAAAAATTTATCCAGCTTTCTCATCTGGCTGCATCCTAGTGCACATTGAATATCTGTAATTCTATAATTATAGCCAAGGTCAAGCTGCTGATAAAACCATGGTCCTTCATTTCTTGTCATCATGGAATTATCTCTTGTGATACCATGGCTGCGGAAAAGAACTAATCTCTTATAGAGTTCTTCATTATCCGTCATAATCATACCACCCTCACCTGTTGTTATAGGTTTCACCGGATGAAAACTAAATGTAGTCATATCTGAAAGACAACCAACTTTTTTCCCTTTATAAACCGATCCAAGTGCATGTGCACCATCAAATTGTGCTCCTGCGCGATGCTATGTATCTCATCCATATCGCACGGCTGCCCCGCAAGATGAACAGCAATGATTGCCTTTGTTTTGTCTGTGATCTTCTTACGGATATCCTTAGGATCTATATTATAAGTATAAGGATCCACATCCGCAAAAACAGGTGTTCCACCACAATATAACACGCAGTTTGCAGAAGCCGCAAATGTAAGCGGTGTAGTTATAACCTCATCGCCCTGCCCTATTCCAGCGGCAAAACATGCTGCATGAAGCGCAGATGTTCCATTTGAAATGGCGACGGCATATTTTGCTCCTGTATAAGAGGCAACAGCCTGCTCAAATTCTGCGATTTTAGGACCTGTCGTCAAATAATCTGATTTTAATACATCTACTACTGCATTTATGTCATCTTCATCTATTGTCTGTCTTCCGTATGGTATCATAAATAGTTCCTCCATGTATCTGTTATATTTTTCTCTATAAACTCTGTATATATCTGCCATTAAAATTTACTGCATTTGCACTATATCGTCCCAGCTTCTCCACACTGTTCCCTTTATATCAGCCCCAGCGCCTGTATTATATACCACCAGATCCTGTTCATTTGAAATTCTTCGTTCAATCCATTTACGATATATATCTAAATTCTTACTGGTATAAACTATACCGCCTTTGCACGACTTTACTTTCCTAAGTCCGTCTGTGCTCTCAATCTTGCGCCCCTCTCCTTGTGCATGAGAATTTTCTCCAGTATATGCCAGATCAATCCCTGCAAAAATGACTTTTCCTGCTCCAAAGCGGATAGCTATATCTAATGCTGTCGTTGTAACAGACCCTCCGGTTTCAAAGAGTGTTGCTCCCAACGATTTTGCCATTTTTTCAGCTGGCTCATAGCCATTCTGATATGCAACATAAATCGGGCCATTGTAATTTTTAAGAATAGAAGCAGAACCTGTAGACAAAAGAATCAATGGAACGCTTCCTAAATCCAGCCCTTCTATCTGCTTATACATATGAGGTTGAGGATCCGTCAATATAATCACATCAGGAATTATTCCCCCTTTAATAAGTGATCTCACAATATGTCCTGTTGCAAAAATCATTAACTTATTTCGATACCTCTTAAAATAATCAAATGCATCATCAGCGGATGGACCTGCCCCCACAATTACAACATTCCTTCCTTCAAAAAGCTTTTTTAATGCTCCGCACTCAGGTAAATTATGCTCTGATATTATCTTAAAGTTTGAATCCAGCTGCCCACTCTGTTCTCTCATACTACTGGTAGTTACAAAAAAATCTTCCAATAGCTGTCTGACCTGCCCATCGTCAATAGCACGGATTGTTGGATAATGCATCAATAATTCACAATCATCCCTGCGACATTCATCACCAAACTTTCCAACAAGCCTTTTTATATCTGAATCATATACGATTTTTAATCTGCCATCTCTGATATAACTCGTCCAATCCGTATACTCAAAAGCATATTGTAATATTTGACAACTATTTTCGTAAACCACCACATCAGCTTCTGGATATCTATTAAGAAGTTCACAAACCTGATACCCAAGTCCGAGCCCAAATGCAACATATCTATGACTCTTTTTTAAACTATCAACAAGCAATTGTGCTTCTCTTGCCGGATTTACAGAGCTATGCATATAAAAGAATATTTCAGGCATCTTTACCATCAACGTCGGCTGACCATTTATGGCCATTCTTATTTCAAACTGCCTTGTATCATTTTTATCATCATGCTTACATGCCTCACTGAACTTTTCAAAAAATTCCGGCATGTATTCCTTTAATACACCTATATTTATATCTTCAAAATCTGGTATGCGTAAAACATCATACTCTTGAAATTTAATCTGTATTTTCTGCAGAAGAGGCACCAGATCCCCCTCCAAAATATCAGCCTGCAAAATATAATCCTGATTATTCTGTGCTTCAAGTAATGCTGGTAAAATGAGCTGCATTTCCTCTGACAGTTCATTATAGTCTTCGTTAGAGAAAACATATTCAGCAATATAGTTTAAATTTTTTAGAAGACAAGTTAATCCTCTTGTCCCATTAAAAAAATTCTGCTTTCTCAAGTTATCCGAAATCATAAGCGAAAGTGATATACTTTGCTGGTTTATATAGAATAATTCTGTATCCATTCTCGTCCTCACACAATAGTTTTAGAGTGTTTCTTGCTCATATTTATATTTTCGGATATAATTAATTTAAATTCAAGCTTAACAGGAGATTTGATATGAAAATTTTATTTTTAGAATGGAAAAGCTACTGTGTTCCCGACATGACAGAAGCTTTAGAAGCTGCAGGACATAGTGTTACTACAATAACCTGCCATGAAATGACAGATAGATACAGCACAGAATTTGAAAGCCTCTTTAACTCATACATAGATAAGGCATCTTATGACGCTGTGTTTACATTTAATTATTTTCCTATAGTGTCAAAATACTGTAATAAGCTTAATGTTTTATATATCTCATGGGTATACGATAATCCATTAGTATCACTATATTCTTACACCGTAATCAATCCATGTAATAGAATTTTTCTTTTTGATCGCAAGTCATACGAGTATTTCCATAATTCTGGCATATCCACGTTCTTTTATTTGCCATTATGCGCCAATCCCGATCGATTATGCGCCAATATATATCCAGATACTCCTATCCACGATGTTTCATTTGTAGGTTCACTGTACACTGAGCCTAAACAACGTTTATATGACAAAATTGCAAATGTCGACGAATACAGCAGAGGCTATCTCTATGCGCTTGTAAAAGCACAGGCAAATATTGATGGATACTTTTTCCTTCAGGATTCTCTTACGCCTGAGCTTATTGCTGCAATCGAAAAAGTCTGCCCTGTGCCAGCCAATCCAGATGGCGTAGAGACACCTGCCTATGTCTATTCACACTATTTTCTCGGAAGACAATCAACCGCTATCGCCAGGCAAAATATTTTAGGGAAACTTTCTGAGCACTTTAATGTCACAGTATATACACATGAAAATTGCAAAAGTTATCTTCCCAATGTCATTTATGGCGGAAAAGTCGATTATTATAATGGTATGCCTGCCATATTCCAGAATAGCCGGATTAATCTTAACATAACTCTAAAAACCATCCAAACCGGTATCCCTCTTCGTGCATGGGATATTCTCGGATGTGGTGGCTTTCTATTGTCTAATTATCAGGAGGAATTATGCGATTATTTTGTTCCGGGCGAAGATTTTATATACTATGAATCAGCTGAGGATGCAATAGAAAAGACAGCATACTTCCTCAACCACGAAAATGAGCGTATTGAAATCGCTCAAAATGCGGTAAAGAAAATTGCTGCCCATCATACTTTTCATAATAGAGTTGAGGAGATGTTTAAAGTTCTGTAATGCTATGCTTCTTATATTGAGCGCTCACATTTTTTCTACAACTACGATAACATAATCTTATCTATTTTATATGCTTACATATAACATAATTCATATTCCATACATCTTTTTCCAATTTATTTTTTTCATTATCATTGTCTATATTTATGTATTTTTGCACAAACCAATCTATCGTATATGTATATTTTCTTTCCTTGTTCATTCTATATCGCTTTAGCAATGTTACTATACTAATACTAGAACCGATCCACAAAATTTCAGGTTTAAAATTCAGATTATTATTAAAAGTTAATATCAACGTCGAAATAAGAAATGTAGTTGCCATATTTTTACAAACAAGTTCTGACGAAGCATAATTATGAATACGGCAATATTTATCATCCGTTTGTATATCGGCATACATATAGGTAAAATACTTCTTTATTTCTTCTTTAGATAAATTACACTTATTCTTTTCAATTAGACCTGCATTCCTTAATGCCTGAACAACTTTTTCAACTCCAATATTATCAATCTCATCCCTATTGTCCCTATTTTCTACATCAATTTTATATTGCGGATCACCATTTACTACATATTCTATGATTTTTGCAATCTCTGAAATTACCATACCTATAGCATATCCGATTATCAATATCAAAGCAATAAAATAACCATTATCCATATTTGAAAAAAGAAGTCCTGATGCAAATCTATAAAGCACAGCTACAACCAAAATACTCCCAGGGAATACATATCCCAATATATCATAAATTGTAATCTTCTGTATTATATCCATATTCAACTTCTCCTATCTGCTCAATTAAATGATCATTTTATTCAAACACTTGGAAATTTCCCATATTTCTTATCTTATCAATCCAATCATATACCTCTTGAGCTGTATACATTCTATTACCATCTTCATCTTTCATAGATTCAAGCGCTGAAGCCATTAGTGCATATTCATT
>OBAI01002432.1_pt1 | contig 11730 bp, 7 predicted proteins | sample 1517461 | NCBI WGS metagenome assembly OBAI01 (sample SAMN04571696, study PRJEB22368) | human gut metagenome | biome: human gut; material: stool | host: Homo sapiens | place: Luxembourg | collected 2012-06-29
CCTCGCCGCTGTACACCATGCAGACGTTCCTCAACGGGCAGGGCGGACTTGCGCATGCCAACCGCGAAGCCGTGCTCGGCGTGCTTTCGTTGGTGTTCTGGTCAATCACGCTTATCACCACCGTCAAATACGTGCTGATCGCCATGCGCATCGACAACAAGGGCGAAGGTGGCATTTTCGCGCTGTACTCGTTGGTTCGGAAGTACGGTGCATGGCTTGCGATTCCTGCCATGCTCGGCGGAGCCGCGTTCCTTGCCGATTCCGTGCTTACCCCGGCCGTGTCCATCAGCTCGGCAGTGGAAGGCTTGGAAACGCTACCGGCTTTTGAAAAACTTTTTACTGAAAACAAACAGCTGACTCTGATGATCACCGCGGCCATCATTCTGATGCTGTTCTCTGTGCAGTCGCGTGGCACTGAGCGTATCGGCAAGGCGTTCGGTTCGGTCGTGCTTGTCTGGTTCTCGTTCTTGGCGGTTGTCGGCTTGGCGAACCTCAGTCAGTATTGGAGCGTATTCGCGGCGCTCAACCCCGTGTACGGTGTTAGATTCCTGTTCAGCAGTCATAATGCCGCTGGCCTTGCCATCATGGGTACGGTGTTCCTGTCAACTACCGGTGCCGAAGCGCTTTATTCCGATATGGGTCACGTTGGCCGTGGCAACATCTATTTCACGTGGCCGTTCATCAAAGTCGCGCTTGTGCTCTGTTATTTCGGCCAAGGCGCATGGATGCTCAATCATTGGGATGATTCGGCTTATATCCGCACGCACGGTTTGAATCCGTTCTTCGAAATGATGACGCCTAGCGTGCGTTACGTGGCTGTCGTGCTTTCTGTGGTCGCGGGCGTTATCGCCTCGCAGGCGTTGATCACCGGCGCATTCACGATGGTGTCTGAAGCCACCCATCTGAACTGGATGCCGCATCTTCAGGTCCGTTACCCGGCCCGTACCCGCGGTCAGCTGTACATTCCTGTGGTCAATGTGGTGCTTTGCGTTTCCACGCTGTTGGTTTTGGCGCTATTCCGCGATTCCGAGCATATTTCCGCGGCGTATGGCCTGGCGTTGACCATCACCATGATCACCACCACCATTCTGCTCGCCGTCTACATCTGGCATTCGGGGCGTCGTCTCGGAGCGATCGTATTCACCGTGTTGTTCCTTGCAATCCAATTCATGTTCTTCTTCGCTTCCATGGCGAAGTTCCTGCATGGTGGTTGGTTCACGATGTTGCTTACCTTCGCGATTCTGCTGGTTATGTACACGTGGAACGAAGGCACGAAGCTGGAACGTGCGCAGCGCCGTCATATGCAGCCCGCCGAATGTCTACCGGTGCTGAAGCGGCTGCATGATGACGATACGATTCCATATTTTGCAGACAATATCGTCTACCTCACGTCGGATCCGGAAACGAAGCGTATCGATACCGATATCTTCTTCTCGATTTTCGCCGACCATCCAAAACGTGCCCGCGCTTGGTGGGCGGTTTCCGTCGAGACCGCCGATGAGCCGTTCACCCGCGAGTATTCGGTTGAGAATTTCGGCACGGATTACATGTTCCGTGTTCGCATTCGGCTTGGTTTCAAGGTTTCTCAGTCGATTCCAGCTTATATTCATCAGATCATGAACGATTTGTCGAAGTCTGGGGATCTACCGAAGCAGGAAAGCCGCTATCCGAAGCTTGATGCTGATCCAAATATCGGTCCGATTCGATATGTGCTGATTCACAAGGCGCTTATGCCTGAGTCGAAGGTGTCGCAGCGTGGCGCGATTTCTTTGGAAGTCAAGTATGCGATTCGTCGTCTTGCGGGATCTCCGGTCAAATGGTTCGGCCTTGCGCCTTACAATCCGCTGATTGAGATACAGCCGCTGTTCCTTGCGACTCAGCGTCCTCCACGGCTAAAGCGCGTGTGAAACAAGCCGTGAAACGGGCTGTGTGATGATGGTGATCGTATTCGCCATCATCGCGCAGCCCGTTTTCATAGGGCATTTTGTAGGTTTTGCATGGTCTTATCGCGAAGAATCGTTGGAATCCCGCTGTTTTCCGCACGCTATAAGCAATGTCGATAGCCATATGCGCGCGTTGCATCACAAGCCCTGTAGAGTAATCAACCATGTGCAGATTACTTGGATTCGCGGCAGCAGGAAGCAACACCAGTCTCAATGGCGTGCTCGGCATGCAGGCCGTACGCGATTTCCGCGATCTGAGCGAAATCCACAACGATGGCTGGGGCTCCGCGCTGGTCACCGTGCCGAGCGAGTCGCCGTATCTGCGTGACGGTGGCGCTCCCACTCCGGAAACCGGCACCGCCATCTACAAGAACACGATCGCAGCCCGACATGATCCGATTTTCGACGAGCTTGCGAACACTCCGGCTCGTGGAGGCCTGTGGCACTTGCGTTTGGCCAGCTCAAACCTGCCGCTGATTCTCGAGAACCAGCAGCCGTTCTACGCCAACGGATTGAGCTTCATCCACAATGGCGATATCTCCGACGATCAGGGCCGCAACATCATCACCAACCGTGCGTTCCCGGTCGATCCGAGCATCGTGCAGTCTACCGGCGGCCGTTCCGATTCCGCCATTTTCTTTGCAGTGATTCTGCAGTACATCGGTTTTGGTTTCGCACTCGACGAGGCGGTCGCGCAGGCTGTGCGCGAACTGCGCAAAAGCTATCCGAAGTCCAGCTACAACTGCATGATCCAGAGCCAAGACCAGTTCATCGCTCTGTGCGCGGCCGGTCGTGAGGTCACGTCCAAGCGCATCGTGGAAATCTACGACCAGTACGGCCGTGGCAACCAGGCGCATGATTATCGTGTGATGCGCTATCGTACGCTCGGTGAATCCGAAGCGGATCAGGCTGCAGGCCAGCTGAAGGGCGTGGTTGTGGCCAGCTCCGGAGATGGCTGGACTCGTTTGGAAAACGATCAGATGATTATCGCTTCCAACCGTACCGGCGCATTTCGTGTGCGTTCCATCTGAAATCCGTAATCTGAAATCCGTATTTCGGAATTTCCGACTGGAATTTTCATCTGGGATTTCCAGACATTTTTTTTTCGACCGGATTCAGCATGTGGCAATCGTCATACAGCGCCTAAGATAGGCGGTATGACAACCGGATATATTCCTACACTCGCCCAAGTTGACGAACTGCATCGAAAAATTGCGCAATCGCAAGCCGCATACGATTTGATTCACGGACATTGCGTAGTCGTTGCCGACATCGCACGTCGCATGGCACGCAGGCAGAACGCACTGTTCACCCGCCGCTGCACGCTACCGGACGATGCCCCTGAAAAAGCGGGCGATTTCGGCCTTAGGCTTACGCAAGACGGTAATGGCAGCGAATCGTTCGGCATGCTTCGCATTCCTTCCGTTCCATCATCGGACGGGCTTACGGGCGGAACCGTTCCGCCGATCGACGAGCATTTGGTGGTGATCGGTGGTCTGCTGCATGATATCGGCACGTATTTTCTGCTCAAACAAGACGGTTCCGACGGTGGGCCGCTGAAATTCGACGGTCCGAATTACGTACGGCATGGGCTTAAAGGCTACGAATATTTGTTGAACGAGGGTGTTGACGAATCGATCGCGCAGTTCGCGCGCAACCACACCGGTGTGGGACTCACCAAAGAAGCGGTGGAATCGCAAGGGTTGCCGCTGCCTCCGGCCGACTATGTGCCCATGAATCTTGAGCAGGAAGTGGTGATGGTGGCCGACAAGTACAACAGCAAGTCGATTCCGCCGAAGTTCCTGACGGCCGAAGCCTATGCGCGCAAGGCGGCCCGTTTCGGCGAAAGCAACAGGCGCGAATGGCTGCGGCTGCTCGAGCGATACGGAGTGCTTGACGTTACGCCGCTCGCCGAGCAGTACCACATGCGTATCGCGGAGTAAGGCAGACCGTTTTCAGAACACGTAAGCCCTTTGGAATTTGGCTAAAACCAGAATTCCAAAGGGCTTACCTATGGGCGCGCGAAAAGTCTATGTTCGTGCGCCCGTTGCACTAGGCGGCTAGTCGAGTTCCACGCTGTGATCCATCGCATCGGCGACTTCCGGATTGGTGGTCACCACGATGATGGCGCGTTTGCGATCGGCATCGCGCTTGAACTTCTTCAACAGATCCAACACCACGGCCGCATCGTCGGCATCCAATCCAGCGGTCGGCTCGTCGGCGATGATCACTTCAGCCTCGCAGCTCAGCGCACGAGCGATGGCCACGCGACGCTGGTTCAGTTCGCTTACTTCGCCGACTGCCAGTCCGGACGTCACTTCATCGAAGCCCACGCGCTTGAGCAGTTCGCGGGCGATCACAGGCTTCGGCTTGAGGAAGTTGCGGTTCGACGCATCCATGGCGTACAGCACATTGCTTTCCGCGTCGAGATCGGGGCGGAAAGCAAAACGTTGCGGAATGAATCCGATGCGGTGCCCCAACATTTCGACCGGTTCGACGTCGCTCAGGTTGGCGCTTTTGTGCATCACATTGCCGCGGTCCGTGCGCACCATGCCGACCATGGTGGCCAGCAATGCCTGATGCTGTTCGCGATCCTCCGCGTCCACGAGCACCGCATGTGTGGCGCCCGCATGGAACGACAACGACAGGTCGTCAAGAATATTGCGGCCGGTCTTGCGATTGGTCACGGTCACATGGTCGAGTGCGAACGTCGGATTCGCCTTGAAGAAGAACGCATCCTTTTTGCGATTGCGCTTGATTTCGTTGTCAAGCTGTGACGAAACGCTGGTTGCGGAATCGGCTTTCACCGCTTCATGCGTTTCCAGTGCGGTCGGTGCGTCGAAAGAACGCAAAGCGAGCGTTTCCTTCACTTGATTCGCGTTATTCACAGCCACGTCCGAATCGTCATTCGTGGCATCCGCAGCGTTATTTGCAGCATCGGCGGTTTCGGCGGCATCTGCAGTATCGTTGCCTGCAACCGCTGCGTTGTCATCGTCGTACACCACCGTAAAATCGATGGATTCAATGGAATCTGCGGAAGATTCATCAGCTGCAATATCTCCGATCGCAGCATCATCGACGGTTTCGCTTGCCTCGGCTTCAACGGTCTTGTCAACCACAGCTTCGTCAACCATGGTCTCGTCGATGTTCTCGTTCTTATCGTTCATATTGTCGCTCATGCCGTCACCTCCGAGCGTTCCTCAAACAGTTGGTTCAGGTTGAAGCAGGCCACGCGCGCGAACGCCACGATGCCAAGCACCAGGCATGCGCCCAAGCCGTACCAGATCACATTCCACACCGAAGCGGACGTGATCGTCACAGCCTGCCCGCCAGCCCACGCGGTACCGATCGGTTTCGCCAACAGCGCGCCGGCACCCAAGCCGATGATCCAACCCGGAACCGTCATCATGAACGTTTCCAGCATGAACTGCCATCCCAAACGGCCCTTGGTTACGCCGGTGATCATCGCCATGCCGATCTCATCGCGACGGCCACCGACCGCCGCCCACACAATCAATGCCAGCAACGCGATTCCGCCGACGATCGTCATGGCCAACAGCACGATGCGCGCGGACGAAGCGGCGGAATCAAGCGGCTCGATCGACTTCTTATAAGCGGTAAGCGACGGCGAGGTGATTTCGTACGTCTTCGTGTCTAACTTGGCCTTCTTCACCAAGCGCACGAACTTGTTATACGTGGAAGGATTCGCCAGAGAGAACACAATATTGAGATTCGGAACGCCCCATCCCGTGGCCTCCGTCGTGTCAAGCCCGTTCTTGGCGAAGTTGATATACGTCGTGTAGATCACGTTCTCACGATTGTCCTTCGCGTATTTCGCGTCGGAATCGTTACCCTCAGGCACGTCGCTGTCGTATTCGTAAATGCCGCGCACGGTGAACGTGTACGTTTCGGAAGCCTTCGACGGATTGCCGACCGTCACCTTGTCGCCGACCTTGAGATTGTTCTTATCGGCCAGCGCCTGCGAAATGAGTACGCCGTCGCTCTGCGTCTTATAGCTCAAATGCTTGCCCTTGACCACTTTGTAGTAGCCGTAATCGTTGATTTTCGCGGCGTCCAACGTGTAGAACGCCTGCAGGGTCAGATTGCCGCCGGTCTTGTCTTCGCTAGTATCGCTTTTCGCAGCGATCGCCTGCAATGACTTGCTTTCACGCACCGGCACTGACGTTGCCAACGTGTAATCGAAGGTCACGCTGTTGCTCTGCGCGGCCGTTGCGTACGTGCTGTACTTTTCCCACGTCAAGTACTTGTCGGTATAGCTGGAATCGGCGCCGTCGCGCTTGGCTTTGGCCTGCGCGGTCGGCCGAATCACCGCAGTGGCTTTCTGCGACTGGTATGTCTCATTATTGGCGGTGTCGTCTGCTCGTATGACTGCCAGATCCACGGCAGCCGAGAAAGACACCAGTAATGCGAGTAGGGCGATTAGCGCGGTGCGCCATTTGACGCGGCCGAGCGCCGCCCATGCGTTCTTGAGAACGAACATGCGGTACTTCTCCAGTTCTCTGTTATTGCGCGCCGGCGCATGCCGACGTCAGCGTTGGCCGGGACGCGCGCTCCGCAGCAAGGCAGGCCCGTAGCGCATGGTGCGTCCCGTGAAATCATCTTGGGCTTCCAACGTGATTGTTTTCTTGCGCAACACTGTTATACCCCTGCATGAAGTCTGAATGATTCCTGAAAATCGACCGTTGAGCATGGTTGCGGCACTCGCTACGATGGAATCGATGACTTCCGAACAGATTACGAATACCGGTTCCGTAATGGCCAATCATGGCTCGATTCAGACGCCTGCGCAGACTCAACTTCGGCAGGACGGCTCGTCCAATGGCGGCCCGTCCGAACGGAAACGTGACCTGCGATGGCGTCCCGCGATGCTGCATCCGGCGTCGCTCCGCGTGTTATTGCCGTGGCTTACGTCGATTATCGGCATCGCATCCGCACTATGCCTGGTGATTGCGTGGTTCCCCTCCACGGTGTGGAATACGCCGATTGTCAGCAGCGATGCCCCTGCGCATTACTATTTCATTCGCCGCTTGCTTGACGAAGGTTTGGGGGCGGCACTGCATTTGTGGCCGCATAATTCGTTCTATCCGCCGTTATTCCATGTTTGCGCTTATTTCGTAATCAAAATCGCGGCGCTGTTCGGCGTGCAATGCTCTATTTACGCGGCATTCAATATCACGTGGATCATCGCTTCGGGCGTGATTTTCCCTTCTGGAATGCTGGTATTGTGCAGGTATTTCCTACAACGTTGGAATCGCGGCAATCCAATTCCATGTATTTCGCAAGCATCGTCTACGCCTGAATCGTCGTCCGTATCTGAATCGTCGAATGTTTCAAATCAGCAGGTATCGTCAGCTGTGAATCGGCAATATAACGCCACTTTCGACGCTACTTTCGTTCTGCAGAATCTGATTGGACTGTTCGTGCCCGTGCTTGCCGTCAGCTCGGTGTGCCACCCGTACGGACTGCTGAATGCCGGTCCGCTGATCGCATTCGGTTTCGCTACGTCGCTGCTGCCGTTTCTTATCGCTGCCACGTTGCGCTTGTTCGATGCGATCGCCGCACGCGAGCATATAGTGAAATGGCTTGTGATCACTGCTGTCGCAGGTGTGGTTTGCCTCGTTGCACACCCGCGTATCGCATTCACGTATGCTCTGATTCTGGTGCCGTTCATTGTGTTGCGTTTGCCGTGGAAGCTGATTCTGGGTGCGTTTATCGCCATGTGTGTCGGCGCGGTTGCGTTTGTGGCCCTGATGCTTACGTCGTTCAAATCGGATCGTTGGGCGAATCCCGCTTCCTGGTTCCATAGCCATCAGCCGTCCAAGAATTTGTGGGAGTCGATTTCGTTCTGCTTCACGGATGGCCTTGACGGTTTTCCTGCGATTTTGTTCGCATTATTGCTGATTGCGGGAACCGTTGCCGCTTTCGTTTGCGCCTTCCGCCGCGCTGCTGTGCGCTCTTCGGATTCGCTTTCGGCTGCTGTTTCCACTGTGGCTCCCGTTTTTTCCGCTGATGCTGATGCTTTGGTTTCCGATGCTGCGGTCTTCTTGGTTTCCGCTTCCGACCTGCCGACTGCTTCGTGTTCCGATGCTGCTGATGTCTCCTTATCCGCACCGTCCGAACCATCTCGACCTCGCCGCAACGATCGTCTGCGTGACGTGATCGCGTTGACGGCTGCGTTTCTGCTGGTCACGCTGGTATATGTGTGCACGGTCACGTTGGTTGGCGCGCTGCCGAATATCATCAGCTCTCCTTGGTATCGCGATGAAAACCGCATTATGACCATGCTTCCGCTGGTTGCGTTGCCGTTGCTTGTCATTGGCTTCAACGCGCTTTCCGAATGCGTTTCCGTGTGTGCTGCATCCGCTTCTTTCGTTCCTTCTGCATCTTCCTTCTCCGCGAAGAATGGTGTTTCTTCCGTTCCCTCCCTTTCTTCTGCGTCTGCTGTTTCTTCCGTGAAGAACGTTTCTTTCGCTTCCAATTGGATCGGCCCAATCGCCGCATTCCTTGTGATTGCGATACTTGCAGTTTCCGCTCAGATCGTATGCCCGTCTCGTACTGCGGCTCGCGACGCGATCATCGCGCATTCCAGCCTGAACCAAAGCGACCCCAACGAGCAGCTCACCGAGCAGAAGATTACTGTGCTGCGCAAGGTCATGGAACGTACTGGCACTCAGGCCACCATCATTTCCGACCCGTTGAACGGCTCGATGTATGCGGAGACGCTGTTCAATGCGAGCATGCTGTATCCGATCATCAATGCGCGCACCGATGTGCCATCCGTTCCGTTCGGCAAAGTGGAGACCGCGTTTGCTTCCGGCGATGGGCAGCAGGTGCTTGGCACGGTATGTCCGCTGACTGATGCTCCGGAGTACTTCCTTACGATGGGCGACCAAGCGCAAAGCTTGCAGTCGTTCCCGTATCGCGCTCAATACGATTCCTTCCATAATGAGGAATTGATTGATGCGTATGTGGATGGCGGCACGTTGGTGAAGGTTGCTGATTATTCGCAATACGGCCAGGGTTGGGCCCTCTACCGTTTCGGTTGCGCCGATTAATCGATTTTTGGCTGCGCTGCCTTGTTCTGTCGTCGCTTGCGCGCGCATATGCAAAACCGCACTTTCGATTAGTTGAGATTTGAATTTGTTCAGGACAACGATCGGCGGTGCGGTTTCGTTTATCTGTTTTCTTCTGTTTTCTCCTATTTCTGCTTTCTGTTGGGAGGTTTTCTCGGATGGGTTGGCTTAGGTGATTGGCCGTAAATGAGATAGTTCGGTGTGCGACACGCCCGGGTGTTGGTTTGCGGTGGGGTTTTTCCGGCGGTCTTGTGCCGTGCGGTGGCGTTCGCCGCCCGTTTTCCCGTGTTTTCGACACGCCGGTGGATGCGTTGTTTTCCAAGGGTTCGCGGGGTGTCCGTGAGGGGCCGGGTTGCGTGGATCGGCAAGTTCGTGTAAGTTTACTTCTCGCTGCTCAGCACGGCGGCCTCGCTCCTGGAGATTGGGGCGGCTTGCTGGTGTGGTGGTGGTTTGAGAACTCAAGAGCGTATTTGTACTACTTCTTTATAGTCAATGATTGCCAGTCCATCGTCCGCTTCTCCCGTGTGGGGGAGTGGCCGGGAGGCCTTTGAAGGACGGTGGGGTTTTCGTGCGATGCGCCTTTCCTTATAAGGCGATCGTCAATTTTCTTATTTTTTGAGAGTCACATGTTGGTTCTCTTCACGAGGTTTTTTGTGGAGGGTTCGATTCTGGCTCAGGATGAACGCTGGCGGCGTGCTTAACACATGCAAGTCGAACGGGATCCCAGGAGCTTGCTCCTGGGTGAGAGTGGCGAACGGGTGAGTAATGCGTGACCGACCTGCCCCATACACCGGAATAGCTCCTGGAAACGGGTGGTAATGCCGGATGCTCCAGTTGACCGCATGGTCCTCTGGGAAAGCTTTTGCGGTATGGGATGGGGTCGCGTCCTATCAGGTAGTCGGCGGGGTAACGGCCCACCGAGCCTACGACGGGTAGCCGGCCTGAGAGGGCGACCGGCCACATTGGGACTGAGATACGGCCCAGACTCCTACGGGAGGCAGCAGTGGGGAATATTGCACAATGGGCGCAAGCCTGATGCAGCGACGCCGCGTGCGGGATGACGGCCTTCGGGTTGTAAACCGCTTTTGACTGGGAGCAAGCCCTTCGGGGTGAGTGTACCTTTCGAATAAGCACCGGCTAACTACGTGCCAGCAGCCGCGGTAATACGTAGGGTGCAAGCGTTATCCGGAATTATTGGGCGTAAAGGGCTCGTAGGCGGTTCGTCGCGTCCGGTGTGAAAGTCCATCGCTTAACGGTGGATCCGCGCCGGGTACGGGCGGGCTTGAGTGCGGTAGGGGAGACTGGAATTCCCGGTGTAACGGTGGAATGTGTAGATATCGGGAAGAACACCAATGGCGAAGGCAGGTCTCTGGGCCGTTACTGACGCTGAGGAGCGAAAGCGTGGGGAGCGAACAGGATTAGATACCCTGGTAGTCCACGCCGTAAACGGTGGATGCTGGATGTGGGGCCCGTTCCACGGGTTCCGTGTCGGAGCTAACGCGTTAAGCATCCCGCCTGGGGAGTACGGCCGCAAGGCTAAAACTCAAAGAAATTGACGGGGGCCCGCACAAGCGGCGGAGCATGCGGATTAATTCGATGCAACGCGAAGAACCTTACCTGGGCTTGACATGTTCCCGACAGCCGTAGAGATGCGGCCTCCCTTCGGGGCGGGTTCACAGGTGGTGCATGGTCGTCGTCAGCTCGTGTCGTGAGATGTTGGGTTAAGTCCCGCAACGAGCGCAACCCTCGCCCTGTGTTGCCAGCACGTCATGGTGGGAACTCACGGGGGACCGCCGGGGTCAACTCGGAGGAAGGTGGGGATGACGTCAGATCATCATGCCCCTTACGTCCAGGGCTTCACGCATGCTACAATGGCCGGTACAACGGGATGCGACATGGCGACATGGAGCGGATCCCTGAAAACCGGTCTCAGTTCGGATTGGAGTCTGCAACCCGACTCCATGAAGGCGGAGTCGCTAGTAATCGCGGATCAGCAACGCCGCGGTGAATGCGTTCCCGGGCCTTGTACACACCGCCCGTCAAGTCATGAAAGTGGGTAGCACCCGAAGCCGGTGGCCCAACCTTTTGGGGGGAGCCGTCTAAGGTGAGACTCGTGATTGGGACTAAGTCGTAACAAGGTAGCCGTACCGGAAGGTGCGGCTGGATCACCTCCTTTCTACGGAGAATACAGTCCAATGTTTTTTGGACAGTGTGTGCCACATGGACGCCGGCAGTCGGCGTCGTTGTTGTGGATGCTGGTGTGGAAGAGATCAATGGCTTGGATGGGATTCGTCCCGTCCGGGAGTGGTATGGGTATGCTTTTGGGCTCCCGGACCGCCACCCCACGGGTTTTCTGTGGCGCGGTTCGATGCCCACATGGAGTAGGCCTGTTCCCTTCGGGGCGGGTTGGAAACGTGTGGCGCGTGGTGGTTTGAGAACTGGATAGTGGACGCGAGCAAGAGAAACTTCGGTTTCTTTTTGCTTATCGCGATTTCGCCAAACTCTTCAATTGAGTTTGGTTTCGAGATCGATCGTTTTGTGATCATTTTAGTGTTAAGATTTGTCGTCTGGCGATCTTGCTATCAGGAAACCCGCGGGTGGGGCAATGACAATTTGTTTTGCTGTTGTGCCGCTTGCGAGGGCGTATGGTGGATGCCTTGGCAGACAGTACCGATGAAGGACGTTTGAGGATG
>OBAI01002436.1_pt1 | contig 11723 bp, 9 predicted proteins | sample 1517461 | NCBI WGS metagenome assembly OBAI01 (sample SAMN04571696, study PRJEB22368) | human gut metagenome | biome: human gut; material: stool | host: Homo sapiens | place: Luxembourg | collected 2012-06-29
TGACAGAGGCATATGGGGAGAGGGAGTCCGCCCGGAGGAGCCGGGTACGGACGATTACCTGAAATATTCGCCGTATATTCATCCAACCGTCATGTACCGTGCCAGCCTGTTCAAAAAGGTGGCTGGGTACGATGAAGGAAAAAAGACTGCGCGATGCGAGGATTATGAATTGTTTATGCGTTTGTTCGGACTAGGCTACAAAGGTTATAACATCCAGAAGTGCCTGCTTGATTACCGGGTAGACCGGGAAAATTATCACAATCGGTCATGGAAAAACCGGTTTCATGAAGGCCAGGTGCGTTACGAAGGATTTCGTGGTCTTGGAATCCTCTGGCCGAAAGGCTGGCTCTATATTTTTCGTCCGATGGTCAGCAGATTTGTACCGTCCAGCATGATCGTGAGAAAAAAGGAGCGTATGGCAGACTTATGAAACATCAGGCAACGATACAACCGCGAATGGAAACGTACCGTACGCTGTTAAAACAGAATACTTTTCTGTCCGGTGCTGCGGAGGAGTGCCTGAAGCAGCTGTGTGCACCGGAGGATCAGATATATGTCACCTTATGGGCACCGGCACTGGTACAGTATGTAGCATGGGTTTTGGAAGAGGCACAAAAAAACAGACAGAAAAGACTGTATTTTCTGGCAAGAGATGCATATCCGATGTATCTTGTTGCAAAGAAAATGGTGGAATATTTACATATTCCCATAGAAATCTGTTATCTGCGAGTATCCCGTTATGCTTTGCGTATTCCGGAATATCATCTTCTCGGGGATGCGTGTCTGGACCGCATATTTCTTTCGGGGATTGATATCAGTTTCTATCAAATCTTAAACCGTGCGGCACTCAGTGAAGAAGAGATGATTGCTGTATGCAGGGAAATCAATTATCAGAGATCGTTACATGCAACCTTAAATCGGAAAGAAATTTTCAATTTAAGAGAACGGGTAAAAAAATGTTGTGCGGAAGGAACGACACATTTGCTGGAGAGGATTTATGAGAAGTCAGACGCAGCATATGAGACTACCATTGGATATCTGCGGCAGGAAGGCCTGCTTGACAATGTCCGTTATGCAATTGTTGACAGTGGATGGGTAGGAACCATCCAGAAAAGCCTGCAGACACTTTTGGCACAGGAAAAACCCGGAATTACTTTGACAGGATACTATTTTGGATTATATGAGTATCCGGTAAACCGAAACAATTGCAGATATGAGGCATATTATTTCATGCCAAAGGGGAATATCAGAAAAAAGGCAGGATTCAGTAACTGTCTTTTTGAAGTGATGTACAGTGAACCTTGTCCGATGATAAAAGCTTATTGCTGTGAAGCCGGACGATATATTCCGGTATTCTCGCAAGTAGAGAATCCAAACACAGAGCAGCTAAAGAAAAACAATGAGTTACTCCGGATGTTTATGGATCATCTGTCGAAGCAGCCGGAACATAAAGCAGCCATGCTATGTCAGAAAGATATAGCAGGAAAGTTGTATGAAACCATCATGTCCAGACCAAATCGATGGGAAGCAAAATACTATGGTATGCAGCTGTTTTCGGATGATCTGTCCGATGAACATATGCGCTGTATCGCCAATCGCCTGACGCAGAGAGAAATTAAAGACTTGAGAATTCTTTCAAAATTATGTATCATGTTGGGGTTGTCAAAAAAGGTAATCCATGAAAGCGGGTGGATTGAAGGGACAATCGTCAATGCGGGAAAACATATTTCTTCAAATCTGAGATCCGCAAGAATGGCAAAGTATGTAACACATTTAAGGCAGAGCCTTAAAGCAAAATAGATAAAGAGGATTGCAATGTTTGAAACAGTTGGTGTCATGGCCGTAAGTGCCTGCATCTTACAAATGGTGTATGAAAAAATAGAAAAACAACGTCCGGTTGTTGATTACACGGAAGAAAACAAAAAGTTCCGGGAACAGAAAGAACAGGAAGCAAAAGAGTGGTCGGTACAGATCCTGCCATACCTTGAAAAGGAAAAAGAGCAAAGATCTGAGCCACCGGTTATCTGTGTAGAGGATCTTACTATGCGGTTTCGGATTGCAACCAATAATGTGTCAGGTATTAAGGAATATCTGATACAGACCCTTCGAAAACAGATGTCATACAAAGAACTGTATGCATTAAATCATATTAACTTTAACGTATATCGTGGAGAAATTGTAGGGGTGATCGGAACGAATGGTTCCGGAAAATCAACCCTGTTAAAGATTGTATCCGGTGCTCTCAATCCAACCTCCGGAAGAGTGGTTGTGGATCAGAGGAAGGTTCAGCTTCTTACGCTTGGTACCGGGTTTGATTTTGAACTGTCCGCAAAGGAAAACGTGTATTTAAATGGAGCAATCATTGGTTACTCCAAAGCATTTATCGACGAACATTATCAGGAAATCGTAGATTTTGCGGAATTAGAGGGATTCATGGAAGAAAAAGTAAAGAATTTTTCTTCCGGTATGGTTTCCAGGCTGGGCTTTTCCATCGCAACGGTGGCAGGTGCGGCAGAAATTTTGATTTTGGATGAGGTGTTATCTGTGGGAGATGAATTCTTCCGGAAAAAGAGTCTCGCAAGGATCAAAGAACTGATCCACGGCGGCTCCACCGTCCTTATGGTCTCGCATGGCATGCAGACGATCCTCGATAATTGTACGAAAGTTGTCTGGATTGAACAGGGAAACATGCGCATGATTGGGGAACCGAAAACCGTGTGTAAAGCCTATCGCAGCCAATACAGCGAGTAAGTATATTAATCTGGTAAAAAATCTGTATACAGATTTTTTATATATAACTCACATTTTTCAGAAGAAAGGAGACTTATTGTCATGAAAATGAAGAAATTAGCAGCTGCATTACTGGCCGCAGCTGTACTTGCAACAACTGTAGCACCTACTGCAACACCAGTATTTGCAGCAACAACTGCAGAGACTACAGCTACAGACGCAACACCGGAGCAGGAGGTTACTGTAAAGAAACCTGCCAAAGCTACTGTTGCAGCAAAGAATAATGCCGTAAAGGTAACCATCAAGAAAGTTGCCGGAGCAGCAGGATACGAAGTACAGTATTCTACATCCAAGAAATTTACAAAGAAGACAAGCTACACCGTAAAGAGCCTGAAGGATAAGACTACATACTATGTTCGTGTTCGTGCTTACAAGCTGGACAAGAACGGTAAGAAAGTATATTCCAAGTGGACATCTACAACAAAAGTTAAGACAAAATAGTATTTATGAAATGTGAGTTTACCATAGGAGTCAGGGAATACTGACTCCTATATCTTGACAATAGGGGATATATTTTGAAAAAAGTAAGAGAAGAAGCCGTGAAAATGTTCATGGTATTGATGTTTACATTATTGCCACTGTACTATTCGGATAATTACTATAATATTTTAAACGATAAAAGGGATATTTACTGGCTGTTTTCGCGGATTTTATTTGTAGTTATCGCAGTCAGTTTGTGCATCAGTCTGATGCTTGTGATTAAAAACCATCAATTTTCAAAAAATAAGAGGACACAGCTTAGAAAAATCAGCGCACTGGATGTTGTGATGCTGCTATTTGGCATACTTGCAATTGTGTCAACGGTATATAGTGCCGACATCGGAAATTCCATCTCCGGAGAAAATGCGTGGGATGTGGGAACACAGATGATTGTTTGCAGTGTTATTGTTTATTTTATCATTTCCAGATGCTACAGCGGAAAGGGAGATCTCTGGGTATATCTGTATTTCGGGACCGCCGCAGTGCTTGCAATCGGCATCATAGACCGGCTGGGGTATGATTTCCTCATCATGCACGATGAGATTCCGCTGCAGTACAACATCTTTATTTCAACCATTGGAAATGTAAACTTCTGGGCGGGATATTTGTCGATCATTATTCCATTTTTTATGCTGGCATCGCTGTTTACGAAAAACCGGTTTGCACGGTTTTTTATCTATCTGCTTTTGCTTGCAGCATATTTCAGTCTGTTTATCACGCTGACAAATACGACTTACATAGGAATTGGCATTGCAGCATTATTTGTTGTATGGTATTCACTCTGCAAAGTCAATCGTCTGAAAAATCTTGCGATCAATGGAATTTTGTTCGCGATAGCCGGTGGAATTGCAGAAGTTTTGTGGAAACATCCGTGCACTCCGCGTGCAATTGATACCGACAGTGTGTCTAAGCTGCTTTTGGCACACCGTTTGTATCTGGTTCCGGGTATTCTTGGAATGGTAATCATTTTGCTGTTCCTGCTGGGGACGGTTTTTTCGGAAAAAATACGGACAAAGATTGATACATGTGTGGAGCGTGTGTTGAGTAAAGTATGGATCTGGCTGATCATAGTCGGAGTTATCGGTGTGGTATTCTATGTGATCTACAATTACAATCTGAAATTATTTAATTTCCGTGGTTCCATCTGGTATTTCTCCTTTATGGGATTTTTAGATGGCACGCTCTGGCAGAAACTTATGGGTGTCGGACCGGCACTTTTGGATACAGTTACACAGGCACAGATTGCGAAAGCCGACTTTTATGTAGAGTGGAACTGGCTGTATTGTACTGCTCACAACGATCTGTTGGAATATCTGGTTACCATGGGGGTATTTGGCGCAGCATGCAGGCTCCTGATGTATGTTCTCCCATTTGTGATGTACACGAAAGGCAAAGAACGAAAACCGGAAAAGGCAGCAGTTCTTGCAGCACTGGTTGGATATCTGGGGCAGGGCTTGTTTACCGGACCTTATATTCTGACCTATGTACTTTACACCATTTTCCTGGGTGTGCTGGGCGCATATTGTCGCATGGGAAAAGAAAAAGGAGCAGAAGCATGAGTATTCGGCAATATTGGTTTGTGCTCTGGGAACTGACCAAAAGAGAATTGAAACGAAAATATGCCAGAAGTTTTCTGGGAATTCTGTGGAGCTGTGTGTATCCGTTGATGCGTATGGCATTGGTTGTGGTATTGTTCTCGACCATTTTCAATAAAGGGATTGATAAGTATCCGGCGTATTATTTCGTGGGATTTTTGATGTTTGAGTTTTTTGCGACGGCGACACAGACGTCGCTTACTACGTTGAAAGATAACAGAGATTTGTTGATAAAGTCAAAATTGCCGAGAGAATTGTTTGTGCTATCGAGAGTACTTACTGCTTTTGTTAATTTCCTGTTAGGATGTATTCCGTTTGCGGCGGTGTTAGCATGGTATCGGGCAAAAGTTACACTGTATTATTTATGGATTCCATTTTTGCTACTTTTATTGTTGATTTTTACAACAGGTGTGTCATATGGAGTTTCAATATGGTATGTATATCGAAGAGATGCAAAGAACATATATACAAATATTTTGTTTATTCTACGTTTTTTCGTGGCTATTTTTTATTCCATAGATTGGATGTCTTCAGGGGTAAAATGGGTAATTCAACATAATCCTTTATATATCTTTATTTATATAGGAAGACAATTTCTGATATACGGCGAATGTGTGGATGTAATATATATTACGCAGATTATAACATGGGTAATTGTAGTATTTGTAATAGGATTATTCATATTTAAGATGTATGAAAATGAAGTTGTGGAGAGATTGTAATAATGATGGATAGAATAGAGGGATTGAAACAAAATTGGTTTGTAATTGATCAGTTAATAAAAAGAGATAAACAGAGAAATCTGTCATCCACATTTATGGGGGAAATGTGGGAGGTTATTAATCCGCTTATTAATATGATTGTTATGGTTTTGGTTTTTTCTAAGATGTTTGGAGATAGTTCGAAAGGTGGGTTTCCGTTATATGTCTTAACTGGAACTACGATCTATGGATTGTTTACTTCAGGAACGACGATGTGCCTGAATGCATTAATGGGAAATAAAAATTTCTTGATTAAAACACAACTTAACAAGAATGTGTATGTATTTCAAAAAATTTTATTGGCTTTTCGAAATTTTTTATTTTCTCTGATGATTTTGGCATTTGTAATTGCTTTGTATCGGATTTCACCAAGTGTAACATGGCTTTTGTTTATTCCAGACATTTTCTTGATGCTGATTATGATGCTGGGGATTGGAAAAATACTGGCGGTGATTAATGTGACATTTGCGGATATTACATATTTTTACAAGATATTTACGCTTTTTCTCATGTATGGATCAGCAATTTTTTATCGGCTGGATCGATTATCACCAGCGATGCAGAAGATAATGACTATTGTAAATCCACTTTATACAGTTATTGCGATTGCAAGAGAATGTATTATGGAGCGGATATTTCCAGATTGGAAGTTGTGGGTAATTGTAAGTGTGTATGCAGGTGGATGTTATCTGGTAGGGAGCGTTTATTTTAACAGAAAAATAGAAGATATAGTTGCAAAGATGTAAAAATAATAAAGCACTATAGATAGGAGCAGAAAATGGTTGAAGGGAATAAAAATAAGGTCAAGTTATTAATTTGTTATCATAAACCAGCATATTTATTAAAAGATAATGTGATGACACCTATTCATGTGGGAAGAGCAAATGCGAAGGTCCGTATGGGGGAAGAAAATCCGGATTATCAATGGTTAGTAAATAATATGATTGGTGATGATACCGGGGAAAATATATCAAATAAGAATGATTATTACAATGAAATGACGGCTGTATATTGGGCATGGAAGAACTATGAAGAGTTGGGTAATCCGGATTATATTGGATTGATGCATTACAGACGGCATTTTATTTTTGATGAAAATATAACTGATGTTGTAAATGTTAAAAATTTTGATGAAAGTTCTTATAAGTCTTTTCTTAGGTATGATGAACGTAAAATGTCAGATTTTGTAGATGGGTATGATTTTATTGCGCATATAGGAGAAGTTCCTAATGTGTATCAGCATTATATCAGAAATCAGAGAAAAGAGGACCTGGACAGAGCAATTGAAATTGTTTTGAAAAAATATCCTGATTATGAAAGTTATGTGGATGGTTATTTTAATGGATCAGAAAGTAATTTTTGTAATATGTGTATTTTCAGCAGAAAAATATTTTTTGAGTATTGTGAATGGATTTTCTCAATTTTAGAGGAATTTGAAAATCAGATAGATATGGCTCAAAAAAGGTTCTTTATATCTGAGAGATTAACGGGTCTGTTTCTTTATCGATTAATGAAGAATAAGGAAATGAAATATAAGAAGTTACCAATCGCTTTTTTGGAAGAAGCGGTAAATGTTCCAATTGCTATTTATGCAGAAGAAGGAGAGGAGCTGACAACAGCTGTAAGCTTATATTCCATTTTAAATAATAAAAGTGACTATAATTCCTATTCCATATATGTTTTTTGTGAAAAAGAAAGAGTTGCACATGTAGAGAATAAAATAAGACAATATATTGAAGTGCAAAATAAATGCGAGATTCAGGTTATAGGAACCGATGATAAACCGGATGTTTTGCCGTTGGTATTAGATGAGTATCTTCCAAAATTAGGGAAATGTATTTATATCTGGGGGAAAGTTCTTACGCTTCATGATTTGGGAGAATTTTATCGTATCTGTAGTGTAGATGATTATATGGCTGTGGGTGTACCTAGAACATTATATGATCCGGCAGAACCGGATAAAATAATAAATTCAAATTTGCTCGTGCTAAATTTAAAGAGATTTAAATTGAATGGTATATCCCAAAAGACCAGAACTATGATACAGACAGACGGTGATCAGGATTTATTGAATAAGGTTTTGAAAAATGAAATTGGTTATATACATGAAAATTTCTTTGTAAGTGAACATCTTGCAAATTACAAAGATAAAGTGTTTTCATTAAATGAAAAACGTGAAGAAATTCAGAAATATGTTTTATGGCATGTATTTATGGTTTACGATCAGATTGAGCCAGAATTTAATATTCAAGGCATTTTTAGTCAGTTCTGGTGGGATGGTATCAGTAAAATTCCATACGAATTTCAACATATTCAGGTCTCTGAAAATTCGCTCAGATCACTTATCATAAAGCAGCAGTATGAAATTAATGCTTATAAAGGTGTACAGAAATTAGATTCTGTGGAGCAATGGCGTAGTTATGGTTTTTGGGGAAAACTTAAATTTTATTATGTAAATAATGGGTTAAAGCAGACGATACTTTATGCAATACAGAAAATGACTGGGAGGGCAAAATAATGGCTAAACCAATAGTCTCAATTTTAATTCCGGTATATAATGTTGAAAATTATTTGGAAAAATGTCTGGATAGTGTGATCAGCCAGACAATGAACAATATAGAAATTATTTGTGTGAATGACGGATCAACAGATCATTCCGGAGAAATTTTAGAAAAATATCAAAAGAAAGATAAACGTATTATTGTTGTTAACAAAGAAAATGGCGGATTGCCTTCTGCAAGGAATGCAGGGATGGAAATTGCACGTGGAAAATATATTGGATTTGTTGATTCGGACGATTATATAAATTCTGATATGTATGAAAAGATGTATCGTGCAGCAAAGAAGCATGATTCGGACGTTGTTATATGTGGTGCTAATATTTATCCAGAAGAACCGCATGCGGATCAATGGCTTTATAACTGTTTATCGCCTAAAAGCCGCTACTATGATAAATTTGAACCTGACATATTATTTCAAGAACAGGATATGTCTCCGTTTTTGTGGAGAACAATGGTTAGTCGGAGATTAATTGAAAAGAAGAATTTTCGATTAGATGAAGAGGTTCAAATTGGAGAGGACAAAGCATTTCAAAATAAAATCTATCCTTATGCCAATTCCATAACAGTGATTTCGGATAAACTATATAATTACTGTTGGTACAGACCAGGCTCTTTAATGGAAAGGAATGTGTATACAGATCCTACACTTAAAGTTGAAAAACATATTAAGCTGATAGAAACAATGTCTGAGGATATTAATAAACTTCCACTTTCAACAGATCTCCGACAGATGAAGGAAAGTTTTTTGAAATGGGGAATTTCGTTTATATATAATGATTTTGTTTATTGTACGCAGAAACAGAAAAAAAATTATGCCAACAGGTTGATACAGGTTTTAAAAAATAATAATGTAAATGCCTTTTTATATTATTGGGATGATAATTTGAAATCACAGTATGTGTATATAAAAGGTGAACAGGAAATTGATACTTCAACAGAAGTAAAGCTATCTTTGATTATTCCTTGTGAATATGAATCGACATATTTTGGTAAATGTCTTGATTACATAAAAAAGAGCCAACAAAAAGACGTTGAGTATATTTTGGTGAATAATGGCTTATCAATGCCAAATTATATTAAATCTTTAAAAGTAATGAAAGATAAATCTAATCTGAGATTATTTAACACACCTAAGCATTACTCTTTTAACCAGATTTGTAACACAGGAATTTCATTGGCAGAGGGGACATATGTGGGCTTTTGGAATCCAGATGATTTTTATAAGTCAGAAAATGAACTTGAGAACTGGTTAAATAAAGCTTTGGATGAGAGCGTGGATATATGTGTCAGTAAAAATCTGAATTTAAAATGGCAGGATGTCGTTTTTGCTGACTGTAAACAGTTATCCACAGCGGTAAAGACATTATGGACTTCAGATTTATATCATACGTTGTATAGACGTAAATTTTTGACAGATGAGAACATTCAGGTTAATAATTATTCAAAAATTAGTGGATTTGAATTTTATTGTAAAAGTGTTTTAAAAGCGGAAAGAATTGGTTTTTATCAGGAATCTGTTTATTATGTACGGGATATTTGGACAAAGGACTGGATGGAAACACAAAAGGTTGAACTTTTACTACAGGGAATTGATGCAATAATGGATCTGTCAATTGAATATGATAATGCGTATTTACACTCAAAAATTGTGAATATGTTAAATGGAGATGAATTGAAAAAAATTATTGTAAGAAATACACTGCCATGGAAAGGAAAAGAAAGCGAAGGAAGCCAGGTTGAGAGCAGTTGCTTGATTTTTAAGATTAGTCAGAAGATAGATACGCATCTGTTGGATGAGGCAGGAATTTTAATTGATGGAAATACCTTTGGATTATTGTATGACATGGTTTCAGAAAGACAGAAATTTATCAGTAAAATTGGGTAAAAAAGAGGAAACATATAATGGTTACTTTTACAAAATTCGGTTCATGTGTAACGTCTGATATTTTTAATTTTATGAATATTAGTGATTATTATCCTAAACACACACATACAGGAATTAATATTGGAACTGTGGTACATAAATCTGAGATACCAGTATTAGAGAAAGACATTGTTGCGGAGAGTAGTTTTGGAAAAAGAATGCAAAAATATTGTTTTCAACATGAATTATTTGATGATTATTTAAAAGATTTAAAATCAGATTATTTTATATTTGATTTATGCGATGAAAGACTTCCTTTACAAAGATGGACGTGTGGGAAAAATAACGCTAATATTCTGGTAAATTGGAATACATATAGAACTTCTCAAAATGTTTTAAATGGAAATAATTATGAAGAATATGGTGGTATTAAAATAGACGACTGGCATTTTGCAGACCGTAATAAGGAAGAATACATTAATGAGATAAAATCATTCTGTAATAGCATCAAGAAGTTTTATCCTGAGAGCCATATTATTTATATAGCATTGAGGGAAGCTGATAGTGCATTAGATAATGATGGAAAAAATGTGGTTCCAATTGATGATATGCATAAAAAGGGAGTTAGTGATGCAGCTAAAAGAAAAAGAGAAAATCTAATTATTGATTTTGCAGAATCAATTGTAAAAAAGGAATTAAAAAATTGTTGGAGTATTAAAACACCTGACAGGATTCTTGCAGACACTCGGCATTATTTTGGATTACATCCGTTACACTTTAATTATTTGATATATGAATATTTAGCTGATTGTGTTGAGATGATTGCAAAATCAGAAAAAGATACCAATATTTCTCAAGATATTTTGACTAAGAAAATATATCAAAATATGGATATGAAGAAGTATTACCTTGAGTTAAAATTGGAGAGTTTAAGATAGAGGATTTGTAATGACTAATAAAGATGAATTATATTTGCTTTCAACTATAGTAGCGCAAAATTATAATGGTCGCAAAATTGCAATTTGGGGTGATTCTCAGGAATTGCGAGAAATTCTGAAGGAATCATATAATATTGGTATTGATATTGTTGTAACTTTAATGAATGAAATTGTTAATAATAAAACCATTTTCAATTTGGAATATTTAAATGGTAAAAGTGGTGAATATTATTTGATTGCATTTGGCCGGCAGTATGAAGAAAATTATGATTCTAAACTAAAATCATTTGGTTTTTCTGAAAAAAAGGATTTTGTTTATAGACATATTAAGCCTATTGTGTTAACAAAATGGGATTGTGGAAAAGGCGAATATCATGATGAGTATGGTAATTTTATTTCTAGATCTACTGGAGTTATAGAAAAAGTAATCTTTAGAGGGCTAAATAATAGAATTGAATTGGATCAGCATATAAATGGTTTATCGGGCGTATCAATAGATATGTGTGCAAATGCGAGTTTGCATATACGAGAGTGGACGCATTTTATTGGAATTAACAATTTTTGTTTTCAGGGTTATAATGGCAGTTCAAGGGTTTACATAGCTAATTCATGTCGATTTGATCAGGTTACTTTTCGAATAATTAATGCAACTCCGGAATCACATATAATTATTAATTCTGGATCAACATTTGAAAAAAATACAACATTACATGCAAATTCGGGAAAAGGAATTG